>ENA-OSET01001134-OSET01001134.1-sediment-metagenome-genome-assembly--contig:-NODE-1134-length-28156-cov-4.575804_pt1 | contig 28156 bp, 23 predicted proteins | sample MGYA00237882_ERZ534229 | MGnify/ENA primary metagenome ERZ534229 (study PRJEB26408, sample SAMN06266212) | sediment metagenome | isolation source: Hudson Canyon methane seep mesocosm | place... | reverse complement strand
TTTCTTAAAAACCTTTGAATCATACTTTGCTCCTGTATTTATTTTTGAGACACAATCAATTACTTTGCCAAGAGGAATACCTCTTCCGTAATCACGAACAGAAACTTTCTTTTTTTTGATAGAAACTTCTATTGTTTTCCCATGCCCCATAACATATTCATCAATACAATTATCAACCACTTCCTTCAGGAGAATATAAATACCATCATCATGAGAAGACCCATCGCCCAGTTTTCCAATATACATTCCCGGGCGCGTGCGTATATGCTCTTTCCAATCCAGAGATTTTATTGTGGATTCATCGTAAATTGGTTCAGACATATATGAGGTTAATATTATTAGGTGTGAATTTATGCATTTTATCGTCGTGGAATTTTAGCTAGTTGGAGGGATGTGGAAAAAGAGGAAAGTTAGGATTAGATTTTTTTATTCTATTCAACTTTAAAGCTAAATTCCAATTCTATTTAATAAATTTTCCATAAAAACAATTATCACTATCGCTCAGTTTCATGGTATATCTAATATCTCAAACTAAACCATTTTCTTGATATAAATATCATTTATGTAAGTTTGAACAGAGATTATTAGTATCAATATAAGCCGTTTTTGTATAATTATCAATAACAAAAGTATCTTTTATTGTTTCCTGTTCCTCTGTTTTGTTGCAAGAGGTGCATATTATAAAACTAGTAAAAATTAATAAAATATTTTTTTTCATATGTTGAATTATTTAACTGCTCTAAAATTACAAAAGTAAAGTGGAATAATAGTTATTTCTGTACTATCAAATTGCAAGAATATCATTCCATAATATTCAAATTTTAATGAATTTTGACAATTTTTAAAAATTTATAACTATTTTTATATCTACAAATTTACAACTCAATAATTATGAAAAATACAATTCTTACTGTAATTACCTGCTTATTTTTATCATTTTCTAATATTGCTCAATCAAATAATACAAATTTAAAAGTCGGCGATACTTTTACAATTGGAGAAACTAAAATGAATAATTACAAATACATCAAATTTCCAAAAGATAATTTTATAATTAAAAAAGGTGGCTTTGCAAACTATAAAAATATTGTAAATAAAAAAGTAGAGATTACGGCTATTAAAGAAAAAAAAGATGGTGAAATTTTAGCAACTATACAGTTAAAGTCTGGAAGAAAATTTTTTGGCAAGTATAAATATATCAAAGCAAACATTAAAGACGCAATTTCTTCTAAAGAACTATTGACTAAGTAAATTTGATATGTATATTAATTAAAAGACTTTCTAATAATAAAAATCTTTTTTTGATTTATATCATCTCAAAAAACGAATTATAATCAAAATACGTTGGTAGCCTACTGAAATAGCTAATATCCCACATTTCATAATTAATTCATTTTTACATCAACTTTTGGCATCTTTCTTGTATCAAAAATGTTAACTACAAAAATCGACCTAGTCAGACTTTAATAAGACTCTCCAATAACATGGGAGTAAAGTGTAATTTATTAATTTTTAAAACTAGGTATTATGAGTAGAAAAGAATCTCCAGAAATTAATGCTGGTTCAATGGCTGACATCGCATTTTTATTATTAATCTTCTTTTTGGTTACTACTACTATGAACGTAGACTCCGGAATTATGCGTAAAATTCAAAAAAAAGAAAAAGTGACTGAAAATATTAGCATCAAAGAAAAGAACATTTTAGAAGTTTACATTAATGTTAAAAATGAAGTAATGGTAGATAATGAAATTATTCTGCTAAAAGATTTAACACAAATTGGTATTGATTTTATTGACAATGCAGGTGGTTTAGATAAGAACAATGTTGCTTGTGATTGGTGCGAAGGAAATAAGCTTTCCAATTCATCAGATCATCCTTCAAAGGCTTTTATCTTGCTAAAAGCAAAAAGAAACACCACTTATGAAACTTATATTTCTGTATTAGATCATTTAAATTCTAGCTATACTTTTCTAAGAAATAAAGTTGCGATAAAACTTTATAATCAAAACTATGAAAGTCTATTGAATGAATTTAAAAAATCAAACTCAACAAACATTTCTTTAAAAAATAAAATAGCTGTTATTCGCGAAAAATATCCATTATTATTATCTGATACTGATATTAAAAACTGATATGGTACTCACAAAATTTATTAGTACTTTTACCTAAAATCAATTGATTTTATGTTCGATTTTGTGCCATTTTCTATATTAGATATACTAGATATTTTACTGGTAGCTACTCTTCTTTATTATATTTATAAACTTTTAAAAGGTACAGTTGCCATTAATATTTTTATTGGTATTGCCTTTATATTCTTTATATGGAAAATAACTCAAGCATTAAAAATGGAAATGCTAAGTGGTATTTTAGGTTATTTACTTTCTGGCGGTGTTATTGCTTTAATTATTGTATTTCAACAAGAAATTAGAAAGTTTTTATTGATGATTGGTACCACAAATTTTTCAAATAAAAAAAGCTTTTTAAGACAGCTAAAATTTTTGCAAACTGAAATAAATTCAGAAGTTGAAACTGAAAAAATTATTACAGCTTGTAATAATATGTCTAAAACCAAAACAGGTGCTTTAATTGTTATTGAAAGAACAAACGGATTAGACTTTTTAATAAATACTGGAGATCAAATGAATGCTCTTGTTAATGAGGTAATTTTAGAAAGCATTTTTTTTAAAAATAGCCCTCTGCATGATGGTGCAACCATTATTAGAGATAATTATGTTGTGGCTACTAGGGTAGTTTTACCTGTTTCTGATAGCACAAAAATACCTGCACGTTTTGGGTTGAGGCATAGAGCTGCTATAGGCGTAACTGAAAAAACTGATGCTGTTTGTTTGTTGGTTTCTGAAGAAACTGGAGAAATTTCTTATATTAAAGATGGCGAATTTGTCTTATACACTACTCAAGATGAACTCAACGAAAAGTTAAAAAATGATTTGATGTAGCTATGAAGCCACTTCTAAGCTAAATTGTTTGTCATAGAGATTCTTGTAATATCCACTATCTTTTTCAAGCAATTCTGTATGTGTTCCTTTTTCTACAATCAAACCTTTGTCCATTACAATAATTTGATCTGCTTGTTTTATAGTTGCCAATCTATGTGCAATAACAATTGATGTCCTATCTTTTGTAATAGTTTCTGTTGCATACTGAATCATTTGTTCTGCATGAGCATCTACAGAAGAAGTTGCTTCATCCAAAATTAAAATACTTGGCTTACTTACATAAGCTCTTAAAAATGCAATTAATTGTCTTTGACCAGAAGAAAGCATTGCACCTCTTTCTTTTACATTGTAATTATAACCTCCAGGAAGTGTCATAATAAAGTCGTGAATACCAATCTGTTTTGCAGCTTTTTCTACTTCTTTTAAACTAATATCATTATTTTTTAAAGTGATATTATTTAAGATGGAATCTGAAAACAAAAACACGTCTTGCAACACAATAGCAACTTGATTTCGTAAACTTTCTAAAGTATATGCATCCACAGCAATACCATCAATTGCAATTGTACCAGAGTCAATTTCGTAAAAACGATTGATTAAATTTATAATTGTAGATTTACCAGCACCTGTGGCGCCAACAATAGCAATTGTTTGTCCACTTTTTACATTTAAAGAAATACCTTTTAAAACTTCCTCATCTTTTATATAACTAAATCTAACGTCTTTTAAGTTGATATTTCCTTTTAAATTCTCAGCTTTAATTGTTCCGTTTTTTACAATACTACTCTCTGTGTCTATTACTTTAAAAACGCGCTCTCCTGCAACAATTCCCATTTGTAACTGATTAAATTTATCTGCAATTTGACGCAAAGGTCTAAATAGCATTTGAGCGAATTGAATGAACCCCATAATCATACCAATAGAGATTCCTGAATCTTGAATTACTTGACCACCACCAAACCAAACAATTAAACCAATACCAATTGATGATAAAATCTCTGCAATGGGGAAGAATATCGAAAAATACCAAATGGTTCTTATATTGGCCTTTTTATGCTTGTTGTTAATTTCTTTAAAATTTTGGTATTCAATTTTTTCTCTATTAAAAAGTTGAACAATTTTCATTCCTGTAACTCTTTCTTGAACAAAGCCATTTAAATTAGCAACTTGATTACGAACTTCTTGAAAAGTTGCTTTAATAGCTACTTGAAATAATTTTGTTGCATAAATTAAAATAGGTAAAATGGCTAAAGTGATTAATGCAAGCTTCCAATTTAAAACTAACATTACAATTGTAACGGCTATCATTTTAAGAATATCACTTAAAATGGTAAACACACCATTACTAAAAAAAGCAGCAATAGTTTCAATATCAGAAACTACTCTTGTTACTAATTTACCCACAGAATTATTATCAAAATAAGACATTTTAAACTGTAAAATATGTCTAAAAATCTTTGCTCTAATATCTCTAATAATGTGTTGCCCTACCCAATTGGCAAAATAAATAAAAGTGAACTGAAGTAAAACTTCAATAAACAAGATGCCCAACATTAAGAGCGTATAATTTAATAAGCCTTGTTTGTCATTTGCAAGAATATAATCGTTTACTGTATTAATTAACAATAAAGGAGATAATACTGAAAATAATGCCAGCAGTATTGTTGAAGAAGATGCTATGAAAAAATACAAACGATAACGTTTTGCAAAAGACATTAATCTCTTAAAAATTTGCATATCAAAAGCATTTCCTGTTTTTTCTGCCAAAACTTAGTATTTTATATGGGTTAAAAATAATCCTTTTGCAGGAACTGATAATCCTGCATTAGCCCTATTCTTGCTTTCTATTATTTGTTCAAAATCTTCTATTGATATTTTTCCTAGACCAACATCTAGTAAAGTACCCACTATGGCTCTTACCATATTTCTTAAAAAACGATTTGCAGAAATATGAAATATCAATTCATTTTTATTTTGAATCCAATAAGCTTCTGTAATATCACAATTAAAGGTGTACACTTCTGTTTTCACCTTAGAAAAGGTTTGAAAATCTGTATATTCTAATAACAACTTTGCAGCTTTATTCATTAAATCTAAATTCGGTTTTTGAGAATGAATTTGCCAACTAAAATCTAATAAAAATGGATTTCGACCCAACCAAATTTTATATTCATAACTCCTTGAAGATGCATCAAATCTTGCATGTTTTTCATTATTTACCAAAAAAACCTGACTTACTGCAATATCATTTGGCAAAATGGAATTTATTCTAAAAACAACTTCCTTTTTTAGTTCTTTCTCAATATCAAAATGAGCAAACATTTGCGAGGCATGCACTCCTGAATCTGTTCTTCCCGCTCCAACAACTTCAATTTTTTCTTGAAAGATCGTACTTAATGCGTTATTTAATTTTTCTTGCACAGAAATTGCATCTGGTTGAATTTGCCAACCATGATAATTTTTTCCATTGTAAGAAAGTTCTATAAAGTATCTCAAAAATAGATGTATTAGAATTCATCAAAATTACATAATTTATTTTGTTATCATTACTTTTGATGAATGCTGAGAAGTTAAATTTTTCTTACTATTTTTTTAATGAAAAAAATCTTATTACTGTCTGATACGCATGGTTATATTGATAACCAAATTTTAAAGTTTGTAAAACAAGCTGATGAAGTTTGGCACGCAGGTGATATTGGAAACCTAAAAGTAACTGATGCCATAAAAAAATTAAAACCTTTACGTGCCGTATTTGGTAATATTGATGATAATGATGCTAGATCAGAATTTACTTTAGATGCAAAATTTACTATTGAAGATGTTGCTGTTTGGATAACTCATATTGGTGGATATCCATATAAATACAAGCCAAGAGTATTAGCAGAACTTAATAAAAATCCGCCAAAGCTATTTATTACAGGTCATTCTCATATTTTAAAAGTACAATATGATAAGAAATTAAACTTATTACATTTAAATCCGGGAGCAGCAGGAAAACACGGATTTCATAAAATAAGAACTATGCTTCGGTTCGAGTTACAAAATGCTGAAATTAAAAATCTAGAAATTATTGAGCTTGCTAAACGAAGTTAGGCTCTAATTGATCTATAACAGGTATTTCTGCAGTAACTTTAGTTCCGTTATTTGCCGAAGATTCTATATGAAACTTTCCTTTCATCATTTGAATTCTAACGTCAATTTGGTTAATACCTATTCCTTCTTTTAGATTAATTTTTGTTTTATCAAAACCAATACCATCGTCAGAAATCACTAGAAATAATGTATTACTTTCTTCTTTTAATTCAATCAAAGCATTATTTGCCTTACTATGTTTTAAGATATTATTGATGAGCTCCTGAATAATATTGTACGTTTTAATTTCAAAATTCTGAGAGTATCGCCTAAGATCGATAATCTCGGTATCTATAGTTAATACAGAATTAGAATATTTCTCTGCAATGTCTCTAATAGCAATACTTAATCCAAACTTTAATAAAACAGAAGACATTAAATTATGTGATAAATTTCTTACTTTGTGAGAGGCTTCTTGTATTATTTCTTGCGTCTTAACAATTTCTAAGGGTGTACTTCCATTATATTGTTTTTTTGTAGCCTGCAAATGAAGATTTGCTGATGATAAAAGCGCACTAACACTATCATGCAAGATTTCTGCAATTTGCTTTCGCTCTGACTCTTTACCATCTATAGTTGCATTTAATATTCTAACTTGAGACTCTGACTTTAGTTTTTCTATGTTTTGATTTTGTAGTAATTCTGATTGAGATAATTTTAAAGCTAAATTTTTTCTTTTAAGGTTATTAATATTTAACCAATAGCCCAAAGATAAAATTATACTAAGACCTATAATACCTGCCAACCAAAAAGTTCTCTGAGCTTCTAACATTTTATTTTTTTCCTCTAACCTTACTTCTTTTTTTGCGGTATTTACATTGTAATCTGCTGTTATTTGTTCTATCTGCATTCTCTGCTCTCTATCTCTTTTAGAATTTTGAAATTTAATATACTCCTCTTGGTAATCGTAAGCCTTATAATCCTGGAGATTTCTCATAGCCCATGCCAAATTATAATTCAAATCAGCTTTGGTTGCAATAGCATCAAAATTATTATCGTATTTTATCAATTCTAAAGCTTCGCTATATATCTTTTTAGCCTCTTTATAATTCTTCTGTGATAAAAATATATTGCCCTTTGCATTAAGCGATATTGCTGTTTTTAAACTATTACTATTTTTTTTATGGATTTTTATGGCCTTATTTATATACTCCTTTGCTTTGGTAAAAGAGGAATCTACTTCATAAATAGAAGACATATTTGTATACACATAAGCTTTCAAATTTATAATTTCTCTATTTAATTCTGACAGATTTTCTATTTTCTTATAACAAGCTTGGCACTATCTAAATACCTCTTTTTCAATTCATTTGATTTGATACTGTCAAAATTTGAACTTTTTGTATCAAAATCTATTGAACGAGACAATTTATGATATGCCGCCCCCAATTTTAATAAGGTTTTTGCCAAATCAAAATCTACATCTTTAAATTGGGTATTCTTTGAATCTAGCTGAGATATATTTATAGCAGATAAGGATTGCTTATATGAGTTTAAAGATTTTTCTGGTTTATTAGTTTTCCTATAAATTTCTCCTAAAAGATAATTAGTTTTAAAAATCCAAAAATTGTCTTTACTAGTTTTGGCTTCATCCAATAATTTTAGAGCGTATTTTAAAGCTTTAACGTATTGTTCATCATCCTTAAGCGTTGAAATTTTATCATAATTAGTTTTAAAAATAGAATCAGTGATAACAAAAAAAACTGAAGAACTTTTATTAAAATCCTCTTCAGTTTTTGTATTCAAATTTTCACCTGCATTTATTTGAAAAATACAAATAAATAAAAAATAATAAAAAATTTTATATTTCACTAAATTATGAATTTAAGCATCATCTCCGTGGTCAATAATAACCTTAGGTTTTCTTATCATTGCTGAAGAAGCAGATTTTGCATTCCCATTAGATGTGTGATTTACGAAATCTATTTTTAATGGATGACCTTCTTCCTTTTCTAAAATTCTTGAGAAATTCTTAGTAGAACTATTGCCTTCTTCTAAATGAATTTCATAAGTCTTAATAGCTTGATTGTAAACAAACGAAACTGCTACATTGTCATTTACGTCAAAAGCTAAATCAAAAGTACCTTCTTCGTTTCCTTGAACACTATAACTTGATAACATTTCAGAGCTGCCTTTACTTTGTAATTTAATATTGTCATCTATTATAGATAGCGAAGATTTTTTACTAGCATTTGCATCAATAATATTAATATTCAGTCGATCTTTTTCGATTGATAAATCTTTAGAAAAATTTTCTTTTGATTTTATATTTGATGAGGATAATAAGAATTCATTATAACTTGCATCTGTAAACTGTTCTACCTTAGTGTTTTCTTTGACATTAAAATTTATAGAATATTCTCCTGAAGCCTTTTTTTCAAGTTTAAAATCTTTTAGCAAATTTACTGATTCATTCTCTAAAGTATTTGATTCTTCGCTAGAACAAGACGAAAGCATTAATACTGCTGAAGCAGCCAATGTAAATAATTTTAATTTTTTCATAATTTTAGTTTTAATTTTAGTTTTAATTTTAGTTTTAATTTTAGTTCAATCGAACAACGTACGCAATAAAATTTGATAATATTGGGGGATATATCAAATCTTTTAGGGGTTAACCATTGTATAGTCAAAGATTTAAATAATAGTTTAAACGATTTTATTTCTTACTGCGTACATTGCAAGACCTACAGAATTTTTGACTTTTAATTTTCTTAATAAGTTTTTTCTATGTGTATCAATTGTACTTACACTTACATAAAGCATATTCGCTATTTCTTGTGTACTATGTTGCTTTGTAATTAATTTCAAAACTTCAAGTTCTCTGCCTGTTAAACTCTCTAAAAGAAATTTGTCTGGCAAATCACCATCTAATCCACTTTGCCCTGATAAAATTTTAAATAACTCTTTTTGAATATTAGGGCTGAAATATTGTTCACCTTTAGCTACAGTTTTAATAGCGTCTATTATATACTCACCTGCATTATTTTTTGTAATGTATCCCTTACAACCAAGCTTTAACATTTCTTGTACAATTTTGATATCATCGTAACTTGAAACTATAATTACTTTTTGTTGGATTTTATTTTTTTTGAAATATTTTAATACTCCAATTCCATCCAAACCTGGCATTGTAATGTCAAGAACCAAGACGTTTGCTTTATTTTTAGCATTTTCAACCCACTCAATTAAATCTTTTCCGTTGAGTGAGTATCCGTTCAACTCTATTTCTTTATCAGTATTTAAAACAGCAATAATCCCATCAATAACTATTTTGTGATCGTCGGCTACATGAACGTAAATCTTATCTCTCATTGTTACACTGTAAATTTATACATCCTATTATTATTATACAATCCCTATTTATGGTTAAATTTAAAACTCCCTATAAATAAGGATAAGCATCCCTATAAATAGGGATAAACCAATATGAAAGTACTAAGATACAAACAAATAAAATCATAAAATCTCTGTAGAACACCCTAAATACTGATATACTCTATTCTTAAAAATGCAAAAAACCGAGAAAATATCTCGGTTTTTTTCGCACTAAATATACTATTTGTTAGTTTTATCGCAATCTGTCTACAGATTTTACAAGATCTTCATCCTTTTTAATAGCTTTATTTGCAAAAACAATAAGCAAAATTGCCAAAATTGGTAAAAACATCCCAATACCTTTCTCTGAAACTAATGTTTCTCCAGATAAATTTAGAGACAAATAAATCAATAATCCTAATAAAAAAAGATTTATCAAAATAATAACACGGCCTAATACAAATTGTAGCTTTCTATCTTTAAACAAAAAAATTGCTCCAATAGATAAAAAAGAGGACGTGATGAACATGTAAGGTATTGCTTTTAAAACCACAATATCTTTCGAAAACAAATCTACAACAAATATTTTTTCTTTAATTGTATTCCATAAATTAAATACAAAAATTAAGCCCCCAGATACTAACGAAGCTAATAATAAGTATATTGTTTGAATTCTTTGTATCATATTTAATTATTGGAACACAAAAATAGAATTTCTTTTTTTAAAAAAGAAAAGTTAGTTGTGAAAAAAAAGTTTATATTTGTTTAAAATTACTACACGTGAACATTGTATAGTACCATATACAATAACCAAATTTCATAAAATAAATTTAAAATATCTTAATAGGATTAAAATTCAATATAACTTAATACATTTATAAATGTTCGAAATTTCTGAACTAAAAGCAAAAAAACTTACTGATTTACAGGAAATTGCAAAAACTATTGGACTTACCAAAATAAGTCAATCAAAAAAATTAGATTTAGTTTATCAAATCTTAGATAAACAAGCCTCTGAGCCTTCAGCCACCAAAAAAACAACTTCTATAGAGGAAAAACCAAAATCTGAGAAACCTAAAAGAAAAAGAGTTGTTAAAAAAGCCAATACCCCACCAGCTAAAGAAGATTTAACAGTAAATGAAACTAAGCCAGTGGTTAAGGCAGAAAAAACTGATGTGAAAAAGGTTATAAAAAAAGAAGTCACAAACGCATCTAAAGCAGAACTAGAGAAAAAAGTTGAAGGTGATAGCGAAACTAAAGAGCAGAAACCAATTAATAAAAGCCAACCACGCAATAACAATCAAACCAGAAATAACAACAATAATAGTCAGCATAAAAACAAAAATCACCAAAACAACAAAAACAATAACAGAAATAACAACAAGTCAAATGTTAGATATAAAGACCCTGATTTTGAGTTTGATGGAATTATTGAAAGTGAAGGTGTTTTAGAAATGATGCCTGATGGTTACGGCTTTTTACGTTCTTCTGACTACAATTACTTATCATCTCCAGATGATATTTACGTTTCTCAATCTCAGATAAAATTATTCGGACTAAAAACAGGAGATACCGTTAGAGGGAACGTTAGACCTCCAAAAGAAGGCGAAAAGTATTTCCCTTTAATTCGATTATCAAAAATTAATGGATTAAATCCCAATATTGTTAGAGATCGTGTTTCTTTTGAACATTTAACTCCATTATTTCCTCAAGAAAAATTTAATTTAGCTGAAAGAGGAAGTTCTTTATCTACCAGAATTATAGATTTATTTTCACCTATTGGAAAAGGACAGCGAGGTATGATTGTTGCCCAACCAAAAACGGGTAAAACAATGCTTTTAAAAGACATTGCAAAAGCTATTGCATTTAATCATCCAGAAGTATATCAAATTGTTTTATTGATTGACGAGCGTCCTGAAGAAGTTACGGACATGCAAAGAAGTGTGCGTGGCGAGGTTGTAGCTTCTACTTTTGATGAACCTGCAGATAAACACGTGCGAGTTGCGAATATTGTTTTAGAGAAAGCAAAGCGATTAGTAGAATGTGGCCATGATGTTGTGATTTTATTAGACTCTATAACACGTTTAGCAAGAGCATATAATACAGTTGCCCCAGCTTCTGGTAAAATACTTTCTGGAGGTATAGATGCAAATGCATTACACAAGCCAAAACGTTTCTTTGGTGCTGCCAGAAATATTGAAGGTGGTGGATCTTTGACTATTATTGCAACTGCTCTTACTGAAACAGGTTCTAAAATGGATGAAGTAATTTTTGAGGAATTCAAAGGAACTGGAAACATGGAACTACAGCTAGATAGAAATATATCTAACAGACGAATTTATCCTGCAATTGATTTGATTAAATCTTCAACAAGGCGTGACGATTTATTATTAGATGCAAAGACTGTTCAAAGAATGTGGGTTTTACGAAAATACTTAGCGGATATGAATCCTATTGAAGCTATGGAATTTATTAATGATAGAATTAAATTCTCTAAAAATAATGATGAATTTTTAATTTCTATGAACGGATAGAATTCAATACCATGTGACGTCCTGAAATAGCGTTACAGAATTAATATACTAAAGGTAGTGATTTTTTATCACTGCCTTTTTTCTTTTTGTATGATTTTCTTTTCATTGATTTTTGTTAATGCATTTGATTAGGAGTTAGCATATAATTAGACAAATGAGGTCTATAATTATTATATATTTCAATAGAATTATGCACCAATTTTCTTTTGATTTCTAATGTTGTATTATCTTTATCAATATCAAATTCTTGTTTTAAGATTCCGTTTATTCTTTCAGCTATGGCATTTTCATAAGGATCATATTGTTCAGTCATACTTGATAAAATATCATTTTTAACTAATATTTTTTAATATTCATTTGAACAGTATTGTAACCCTCTATCTGAATGATGAATCATAGGTTCATTTCTGTATTTTCTATTTTTTAATGCCATCTCTAAAGCAGATAAAGAACCCATTACGTTTAAACTATCACTTACATTATAACCAACAATCTTTTTGGAATAAGCATCTGTGATTAAGGCTAAATAACTTGGGTTTTTTCTGTTTCCTATATAAGTAATATCACTAACCCAGATTTGTTCTGGTCTTGTGAATTCCAATTCTTTAATTTGATTTTTATGTTTTCTAAACCTGTGATGCGAGTTGGTTGTGATATGATACTTTCTTTTAGGTTTAATTAATCATTGATTCGCCTTTAGAATTTTAAACAATTTATCTCTTCCAACTTTAAGAAGTCTCAATTCATTTTCTAATAAATAATATAATTTTCTTGTGCCAATTTTAGGCATTAAAAGGCGTTGTTGTTTCACCAATTCAATCACCTTAAAACTTAATAATTGTTTGTATTGATTTTATGGATCGATAATAGACCTGTCTATTTACCCCAAGCAAATCACAGGTAGCTGTAATGCTTTGTTCGTGTTCTTTTGAAAAGTATTTGATTACTTGGGTTCTTGCTTTTTTCTGATTGGAATATTAAATTCTTTTTCTGCATAATCAATCATCATATCAAACAAAATTACTTTTTTATCTGCTCTGTCTGCTAAATATTCTGCTCTATTCTTTTGCTTTTCTAATAAGCGAACTTGTTGCTCTAATTCTAAAATGTGTTGCTCTGGAGTTTTGGACTTCATTGTATGAATGGTATATTGATAGTCAAAGTTACCATATTTTTTTAACCAAGTTCGAACTGTAGAAGCTGCTTGAACTCCATACTTTTCTAAAGCTCCTGTTGTGGTTAATAATCCTTGTTCAATCTCTTGTAAAATCTGAAGTTTTAAACTTAAACTGTAATCTTTTTGGGTACGCTTTTTGTAAATTTTATCCATTATATAATGTTTTGGTGTAACACTATTTTAGGACAAGACATATACCTCATAAAAAAGCCTCAAAAATAATTATTTTGAGGCTTTTTAATTAGTTATTTAGAGAGATTTAAATTCCATCTCCTAAGTCTTTTAATTTTTCTGTATTTTCTGCCAACATCAATTCATCAATAATTTTTTGAATATCTCCATTCATGATATTAGGCAGATCATATAAAGACAAACCAATTCTATGATCTGTAACTCTACCTTGAGCATAGTTATAAGTTCTAATCTTCGCACTTCTATCTCCAGAAGAAACCATAGAGCCCCGTTTTAATGCATCTTCAGCATTTTTCTTTGCCAATTCTAAATCATATAAACGAGAACGCAAAACTTTAAAAGCTTTCTCTTTATTTTTATGTTGACTTTTTTGATCTTGACACTGAGCCACCAAACCTGTTGGAATATGTGTTAAACGAACCGCAGAATAAGTCGTGTTTACAGATTGGCCTCCAGGGCCTGATGAACAGAAAAAATCAATTCTTACTTCTTTTGGATTGATTTCTACATCAAACTCTTCTGCTTCCGGAAAAACCATACATGTTGCAGCAGATGTATGAACTCGACCTTGAGTTTCAGTTTGTGGCACTCTTTGTACACGATGAACGCCAGCTTCAAACTTTAAAATTCCGTATACATCATCTCCGTTAACTTCAAACTGTATTTCTTTGAAACCACCATTAGTACCTTCAGAATAATCTACAGTAGAAACCTTCCACCCTTTACTTTCGCAATATTTAGAATACATTCTAAATAAATCTCCTGCAAAAATACTAGCTTCATCTCCTCCTGTTCCTGCTCTTAATTCTACTACTGCGTTTTTAGAATCTTCTGGATCTTTTGGTATTAATAAAAATTTTATTTCGTCTTCTAATTGAGGTATTCTTGTATTGGCTTCATCAATCTCCATTTTTGCCATCTCCGTCATTTCTGCATCAGAGCCATCAGCAATAATTTCTTTAGCCTCTTCAATATTACTAATTAAAGATTGGTATTCATCGCCCTTTTTTACAACGCTACCCAAATCTTTATATTCCTTCATTAATTGCGCATAACGCTTCTGATCCATAATGATTTCTGGCTGAATAATTAAATCAGAAACTTCATCATAACGTTGTTTTACAATCCTTAATTTATCTATCATCTTCTACTCTTTTCTTGGATTGCGAATTTACAATTTTTATCGGAAAGTCATTCTATTTGATTAATAGTATGTTTTTTGTTTTTCTAGCGTATAAATTGGATGATTAAAAATATCATTTCCTCTTTAATAGCCGCTTTCGTTATTTTTACATACCTCCAAAAAGGATGTCTATAAAAGCTTAGATTGTGAAGTATCTATAACTGCAACTATTATCCCTAAAAAATTTAGAGACGAAATATCTCTAAAGATTTATTAGGCTTTTTAATTTATGAAAAAGTAAATAATAACATTTTTATCACTTTATATAAAAAAGAATTATCAATTAATACTCAAAAGTTCCAAACTCACTATTTATGGTCAATCTCTTAGCTTCAGAAGCTTCTACCCTTCCAATAATTTGAGCATTTACCTTGTATGATTTTGATATGGAAATAATCTCTTCTGCAATTTCTGGTGAAACATAAATTTCCATTCTATGTCCGCAATTAAATACTTGATACATTTCTTTCCAATCTGTTTTAGACTGTTCTTGTATCAATCTAAATAATGGTGGAATTGGAAACATATTATCCTTTATGATATGTAAGTCATCAATAAAATGTAAAATTTTTGTTTGTGCACCACCAGAACAATGAATCATTCCATGTATTTTGTCTGAATTGTATTTTGATAAAATTTCTTTGATTATAGGCGCATAAGTTCTTGTTGGAGACAATACTAATTTACCAGCATCAATTGGAGAATCTTCAACAGAATCTGTTAATTTTATATTACCTGAATACACCAAATCGGCAGGAACTGCAGCATCAAAACTTTCTGGATATTTTTCTGCTAAATATTTATGAAAAACATCGTGTCTTGCTGATGTTAATCCATTAGACCCCATTCCTCCATTATATTCAGTTTCATAAGTAGCCTGTCCAAAAGATTCTAAACCAACAATTACATCACCAGCTTTTATATTGGCGTTATCAATAACATCAGTGCGCTTCATTCTTGCAGTTACAGTAGAATCTACAATTATGGTTCTTACCAAATCTCCAACATCAGCAGTTTCTCCTCCTGTGGAATGAATTGTAACACCAAAACTTTTTAAATCTTCAATTAACTCCTCTGTTCCGTTTATAATTGCTGATAAAACTTCTCCTGGAATTTTACTTTTATTTCGACCAATTGTAGACGAAAGCATAATATGATCTGTAGCACCGACACATAATAAATCATCAATATTCATAATTAAAGCGTCTTGTGCAATACCTTTCCATACAGAAATATCTCCAGTTTCTTTCCAATACATATATGCTAAAGAAGATTTTGTTCCTGCCCCATCCGCATGCATTATCAAACAATAATCTTCATCATTTGTTAAATAATCAGGTACAACTTTACAGAATGCCTTAGGAAATAATCCTTTATCTATATTTTTAATAGCGTTGTGTACATCTTCTTTTGATGCTGATACGCCTCTTTGTGCATATCTTTTTGAAATTTCTTGACTCATGTTAATGTATTCTAAGATTGCAAATTTAGGCTTTTACAAAAAAAATCCTACTGAAAAGTAGGATGTTTTATTTTTATCTTGTGAATAATAACTCTCTATACTTTGTTAAAGGCCAAAGATTGTCATCCACCATTGTTTCTAATTTGTCACAATGATATCTAATTTGCTCAAAGAAAGGTTTCACTTTTTTACAATAAGCTTCGGCTGATTTTAATCCTTCAAATTTATTTGCTTTTCTGCGCTCCTCTGTCATTTTAATGGTTAACGCATTTATATGTGTAATATGATTAGAAATAACCATGATTAACTCAATTTGTTCTTTAGCAATATTTTTAAAATCGTCTCCAAAAATTTCTTTTAAATTCTTAGTATTTTCTAGTAATGTATTTTGATAATTAATAGCTGTTGGTACAATATGATTTCTAGCAATATCCCCTAAAACTCTACTTTCTATTTGTAAGCGTTTGGTATACTCTTCTAAATCAATTTCATAACGAGCTTCAAGTTCAATCTTGTTCATCACATTCATTTCTTTAAACAAAGCGATAGTTTCTTTCGTAATTTTAACCTTTAAAGCTTCTGGAGTAGATTTATTATTACTTAATCCTCGTTTTTTTGCTTCCTTTTCCCAAGCCGCTCCATAACCATCTCCTTCAAAACGTACTTTTTTAGCATCTTTAATATATTCTCTTAAAATATTAAAAATAGCTTCATCTTTTTTAAGGTTTTTATCATCTATTAATGCATCAACCTCTAACTTAAATTCTTTTAACTGTTTGGCTACAATTGTATTTAATACTGTCATTGGAATAGCACAATTAGACCAAGAGCCAACAGCTCTAAATTCAAATTTATTCCCAGTAAACGCAAATGGAGATGTTCTGTTTCTATCAGTATTATCCAATAAAATTTCAGGTATTTTACCAATAATATTAAGTTTTAAATCAGTTTTTTCTTGTGGCGATAATTTTCCTTTTGTTACATTTTCTAACTCATCTAAAACTGCTGAAAGCTGACTACCAATAAATACAGAGATTATGGCAGGTGGTGCTTCATTTGCACCCAATCTATGGTCATTACTTGCAGATGCAATTGAAGCCCTTAATAATTCTTCATTTTTGTAAACGGCTTTAATCGTATTTATAAAAAAAGTTAAAAACTGTAAATTCTTCATTGGAGTTTTACCTGGACTTAACAAGTTTGTACCCTCTTTAGTAGCTAAAGACCAATTGTTATGTTTTCCAGAACCATTAATTTCAGCAAATGGTTTTTCATGAAACAATACTTTAAAATGATGTCTTTTAGATACTTTTTGCATAACATCCATCAATAAAGAATTGTGATCTACTGCTAAATTAGCTTCCTCAAAAATTGGTGCCAATTCAAATTGATTAGGAGCAACTTCATTATGTCTTGTTTTTACAGGAATCCCTAACAACATACATTCTTGCTCTAAATCTTGCATAAAATGCATAGCTCTTGTAGGTATACTTCCAAAATAATGATCATCAAGCTGCTGTCCTTTTGCAGGGATGTGTCCTAATAAAGTTCTACCTGTCATTAAAATATCTGGCCTTGATGTTGCCAAAGCATCATCGATTAAAAAATATTCTTGCTCCCAACCTAAAGTTGCATTTACCTTTGATGCATTTTTATCAAAATATTTACAAACAGCGGTTGCGTGTGTATCAATAGCTTGCAATGCTCTTAACAAAGGTGTTTTATTATCTAAAGCTTCACCCGTATATGCCACAAAAATAGTTGGAATACACAAAGTAGTTTCGTAAATAAAAGCTGGTGATGTTGGATCCCAAGCTGTATAACCTCGAGCCTCAAATGTATTTCTAATTCCTCCATTCGGAAAACTTGATGCGTCTGGTTCTTGCTGCACCAATTGCTCTCCATCAAATTTTTCCATTGCTAAACTACCGTTTATCGACTCAAAAAAAGCATCATGTTTTTCTGCTGTTGCACCTGTAAGTGGCTGAAACCAGTGTGTATAATGAGTGGCTCCTTTAGAAATTGCCCAGTCTTTCATACTCACAGCAACTTGATCTGCAATTTTACGATCAATTTTAGTTCCTTTATCAATAGCATTCATTACACTATCATATGCAGATCTTGTTAAATATTGCTGCATAGCATGTTTATTAAAAACATTTTTACCAAATAAAACCGATCGTTTTTCATTTTCAAGAACTTTTATGGTGCTTCGATTCAGCGCTTCTTGCAATGCAGAAAATCTAATTTTTGACATAATGAGATTTTTTAAGGAATTTATTATTTTTTAAACAAATATACCCTATAAAAATTAGGGATAAAATTATTTTTATTTAATTTATTTTTTTTTACCCCTATTTTTTTTGATATCAACTAAAAATATTTCATTTTTGTATCATATTGTAATATTTCATTTAGAATAACTTATTATGGCAAAAATTAAATTAGAATACATTTGGTTAGACGGATATTTCCCAACTCAGAATATGAGAAGTAAAACCAAAGTAGAAGAACATGAAAATTTTCAAGGTACAGTTGAAGAATTAGGAATGTGGTCTTTTGACGGATCATCTACAAAACAAGCGTCAGGAGATTCTTCTGATTGCTTATTAAAACCAGTTGCTATTTATCCAGACCCAACTAGAAGAAACGGTTATTTAGTAATGACAGAAGTTTTAAATGCAGACGGAACTCCACATGTATCAAACGGTAGAGCAACTATTGAAGATGAAGATAATGATTTTTGGTTTGGTTTTGAGCAAGAATATTTTATTATGGATACAAAAACTCAACTCCCTTTGGGTTTCCCTATTGGAGGTTATCCTGCTCCACAAGGAATGTATTACTGTTCTGTTGGTGGTAAAAATACTCACGGAAGGCTTTTAGTTGAGGCTCACGCCGATTTATGTATTGATGCAGGTTTAAACTTTGAAGGAATTAACCAAGAAGTAGCATCAGGACAATGGGAATTTCAACTGTTTGCAAAAGGAGCTAAACAAGCAGGAGACGAAATTTGGGTTGCACGTTATTTATTAGATAGATTAACTGAACAACATGGCTATTATATTGACTATCATCCTAAACCATTAGGTAAAGATATGGACTGGAATGGTTCTGGTATGCACGCAAACTTTTCTAACACAACGTTGAGAACTTGTGGCTCTCAAGAAACTTATGAGAAAATTTGTGAAGCTTTTAGACCTGTTGTGAAAGAACATATTGCTGTTTACGGAGAATTTAATGACCAACGTTTAACTGGTGATCATGAAACTGCATCAATTACTGATTTCTCTTATGGAATTTCAGATAGAGGTGCATCAATCCGTATTCCAATTATTACTGTGGAAAAAGGCTGGAAAGGTTGGCTAGAAGACAGAAGACCTGCTTCTAACGGAGACCCTTATAAAATTGCTGGTAGAATTATTAAAACTGTTAAGTCTGCTGACATTAGCTAAATTTAATTTTATAAAAGCAAAAACTCCAAAACTTAAAGTTTTGGAGTTTTTTTTATATCTGATTCGAAAATCAATTTTGCTCATTACCTGGAGGAAATCTTGAAATTATTTCCTTTACAAATAAGCTTATTCTCTCTTCCTTCTTTTCTACATTACTCATTTTTAACGCTCCAGTTCCAATTCCTTGCCAAATCAATTCTTTTTTATTTTTATCAATAAAATCAATAAATAAAGTCCCTTCTGTGTACTCATTTATATTAATATTATTGTTAGTTCCATTCATCATCCAAGGATTCCAACCCCAGCCGAAACCATATCCATATCCATATCCAAAATTATTATTTTGATTGATATTTACTTGCCTTCTAGACTTTGTAAAAATACTTACTAACATATCTGGTTTTTCAGACTTGGCAAATCCTCGTGCTAGTAATTCTGTTTCAATAGCCCTTAACACTCTTTTTTTATCTAAAGAAGAAATATCTGCTTTATCTATTCCTGTTTTGTAGAATGCAAAAGTTTTAAATTGACTAAAATCTACCGCTGTATCGTAATCTGTTGCAACTTTTATTGGACTGCAAGAAGCCAACCCAACGAACAGTACTAAAATAAATAATTGAAGTTTTTTCATAATGCTAAAAATATAAGAATTAATATTATTGTTACTACTACAAGTTTTATGCCAAATAATTTATAAAAAGTAAATAAATTAAAATCAATAAAACTTAAATTTAATTAAAAAAAAACAATAATAACGATTGATTTTTAAGATTTTCGTAAATTGCCCAACCAAAACATAACTTTTATTACGAATGGAACAAATTCCACCTTATAAACCAAAATATAAAGTAAGAATTGTAACTGCAGCTTCATTATTTGACGGGCATGACGCAGCTATTAATATCATGCGAAGAATAATACAGTCTACAGGAGTTGAAGTGATTCATCTAGGACATGACAGAAGTGTTGAAGAGGTTGTAAATTGCGCTATTCAAGAAGATGCAAATGCTATTGCAATGACATCTTATCAAGGAGGTCACAATGAATATTTTAAATATATGTATGATCTTTTAAAAGAAAAAGATGCTAGCCATATTAAAATATTTGGTGGTGGTGGTGGAGTAATTCTTCCAGAAGAAATTAAAGATTTAATGGATTATGGAATTACACGAATTTACTCTCCAGATGATGGAAGAGAACTTGGTTTGCAAGGAATGATTAATGACTTGGTAAAAACTTCTGATTTTGCCATAGGTGATAAATTAAATGTAAAGATTGACGATTTAGCCAACAAAAAAATTGGAAATATTGCAAGAGTAATTTCATCTGCAGAAAACTTTCCAGATGTCGCAAAAGCAACATTAAATAAAATACATGATAAGAATAAAAGTTCTAAAACTCCTGTTTTAGGAATTACAGGTACAGGTGGTGCTGGTAAATCTTCTTTAGTAGATGAATTAGTTCGTAGATTTTTGATTGATTTTCCAGAAAAAACTATTGGTTTAATTTCTGTAGATCCTTCTAAAAGAAAAACTGGAGGAGCTCTTTTAGGAGATAGAATTAGAATGAATGCCATAAACAATAATCGTGTTTATATGCGTTCTTTAGCAACACGTCAATCTAATTTAGCATTATCAAAATATGTAAACGAAGCTGTACAAGTTTTAAAAGCTGCAGAATTTGATTTAATCATTTTAGAAACTTCTGGTATTGGACAATCTGATACAGAAATTATAGAACATTCTGACACTTCATTATATGTCATGACTCCAGAATTTGGTGCAGCTACTCAATTAGAAAAAATTGATATGTTGGACTTTGCAGATTTAGTTGCCATAAATAAATTTGACAAAAGAGGTGCTCTAGATGCTATTAGAGATGTGAAAAAACAATACATGCGCAATAATAATTTATGGCATATTCACATGGATGATATGCCTGTTTTTGGCACAATTGCTTCTCAATTTAATGACCCAGGAATGAATTCGCTTTACAAAGCGATTATGGATAAATTGGTTGAAAAAACAAATACTGATTTGGTTTCTAAAATGGAGATTACCAAAGAAATGTCTGAAAAGATATTTGTAATTCCTCCAAGTAGAGTGCGCTATCTTTCTGAGATTGCAGAAAATAATAGAGCTTACGATAAAAAAGCAAATGCACAAGTTATAGTTGCTCAAAAATTATACGGAATTCATCAAACTTTAGAATCTATTTTAGAATCTAACATTTCAATCATTAAAACAGGATTGGATGAAGAAGAAATTTTAGAAAGATCAAAAGAAGAGGATGCAGATTTTATAAAGCTTTTAATTGCTCAATTTGATAAAGTAAAATTAAATCTTGATCCTCATAACTGGAAAATCATTTTAAATTGGGAGGAAAAGATTCAGAAATATAAAAATCCTATTTATACTTTTAAAGTTCGAGATAAAGAAATAAATATTGAAACCCACACTAAGTCACTTTCGCATTCTGATATTCCAAAAGTGGCTTTACCAAAATACAAAGCTTGGGGAGATTTATTACATTGGAATTTACAAGAAAATGTTCCTGGAGAATTCCCGTACACATCAGGCTTGTATCCATTTAAAAGAACTGGCGAAGACCCAACAAGAATGTTTGCGGGTGAAGGCGGACCAGAAAGAACCAACAGAAGATTTCATTATGTGAGTTTAGGAATGCTAGCGAAAAGGCTATCTACAGCTTTTGATTCCGTAACTTTATATGGTAACGATCCTGGTCACAGACCAGATATTTATGGCAAAATTGGTAATGCAGGTGTATCTATTTGCTGCCTAGATGATGCTAAAAAATTGTATTCTGGTTTTGATCTAAGTCATGCAATGACCTCAGTTTCGATGACTATAAATGGTCCAGCACCAATGTTATTAGGTTTTTTTATGAATGCTGCTATCGATCAGAATTGTGAGAAGTATATTAGTGAACATCAACTAGAAAATTTAGTGGAAGCTAAATTCAGAGAAGTTTATGATGATAACAATTTAGAAAGACCAAAATATCAAGGAGATTTACCGGAAGGTAATGATGGTTTAGGTTTAATGCTCTTAGGTTTAACTGGTGATTTAGTTTTACCAAAAGATGTTTATCAACAAATTAAAAAAGAAACTTTAGCACAAGTTAGAGGTACTGTACAAGCAGATATTTTAAAAGAAGACCAAGCACAAAATACTTGTATTTTTTCAACTGAATTTGCCTTACGTTTAATGGGTGACGTTCAAGAATATTTTATTGAAAAACAAGTAAGAAATTTCTATTCGGTATCAATTTCTGGGTATCATATTGCAGAGGCTGGTGCAAACCCAATTACACAATTAGGGTTAACGCTAGCTAACGGTTTTACTTATGTAGAATACTATTTATCTAGGGGAATGGATATTAATAAGTTTGGCCCAAACTTATCTTTCTTTTTCTCAAATGGAATAGATCCAGAATATTCTGTAATTGGAAGGGTTGCTCGTAAAATATGGTCTAAAGCATTAAAATTAAAATATGGCGCCAATTCTAGAGCACAAATGCTAAAATATCATATTCAGACTTCTGGTCGTTCTCTGCACGCACAAGAAATTGATTTCAATGATATAAGAACTACACTACAAGCTTTATATGCAATTTATGACAACTGTAATTCTTTACACACCAACGCTTACGATGAAGCCATAACAACACCTACAGAAGAATCTGTTAGACGAGCAATGGCCATTCAATTAATCATCAATAAAGAATTAGGGTTAGCCAAGAATGAAAACCCAATACAAGGTTCTTTTATTATTGAAGAATTAACGGATTTAGTTGAAGCTGCAGTTTTAGATGAGTTTGATAGAATTACAGAAAGAGGTGGAGTTTTAGGAGCTATGGAAACCATGTATCAACGATCTAAAATACAAGAAGAAAGTTTGTACTACGAAACTTTGAAACACACTGGCGAATTTCCAATTATTGGTGTTAATACTTTCTTGAGTTCAAAAGGCTCACCAACTGTTCAACCTGCTGAAGTAATTAGGGCTACTGAAGAAGAAAAACAGTATCAAATTAAAACAAAGGAATTATTAAATAAAGCAAACCCCACTAAAGTTGAAAATCAAATTGCAATTTTAAAAGAAGCTGCAATTCAAAATGAGAATCTATTTGACAAATTAATGGAAGCTACCAAAGTTTGCTCTCTAGGTCAAATAACTGAAGCTCTATTTAAAGTTGGAGGACAATACAGAAGAAATATGTAAGACAAGTCAGACACAGACAAAATAAAAATCCACACAAAAAGTGTGGATTTTTATTTTATATCGATATTGTAAAAGCTAACTTTACTTAACTTTCAAATTACTATCATTTTGCGCTCTCTAATAATCCTAGAAAATAAAATAACATTAATTATCTTTGTAAAAACTTTACAATCCTCATGAAAAAAATACTTTTACTTTTTGTTTTTGCATTAAGTTTATCTTCTTGTTCAGATGACGAGATAACAGACTATACGGAACAAAATGAAACCGATATTCAAAACTACCTCAATGATAATAATTTAAGTTTTAACAAAACTAGCACTGGATTATATTATAAAATCACCTCTTCTGGTAGTGGTATATCTCCAACCTTTAACTCTAATGTTACTTTAGGCTATAAGGGGTATCTTTTAGATGGAACTACTTTTGATGAATCTTCAGAAGCTACTTTTAATGTTGGTGGTGTTGTGCCTGGTTTTGGAGAAGCTGTACGCTTGTTAAGAACAGGTGGTTCAGGTACATTTATATTACCATCAAGATTGGGTTACGGCAATAGTGGATCAGGACAAATTAAACCCGGAGATGTAATTATTTTTGATATCAATCTAATAAGTGTTAATTAAAAAATGTTTGAACACTTAAATAAACTTACATAAAATAACTGCAAATGAAATTATTAGGAATTGGATCAAGAATAAACCACTCAGTATTTGGTGTTGGAGTTGTCACCAATGTTACCAGTAAACATTATTGGGTTACTTTTATAGAAAACGGATTAGAAACCATTGAAATTGATAGTGAGTTTACTATTATTGAAGCCGTAGAGGATGAAGTGGATACTATAAGTTTTTATGAAGTGGAAAAGTCTTTAAAAAACTTACTTCAAAAATGGTCTGATGTTACAGAAATTTCACCTATTGCGGATAGGTGGAAAAAGGGAACTTTAATTTTAAGATCTGCTGATGCCAATTTGGCCGATAAAGAGATTCCTATTGATACTTTTTTTCATAAGATTGTAATGGTTAGAGATAAAGTTCGTGTAATGGAACAAAAAATTAATTCTAATAAAATATTGAATGATCAAGATAAAGTTGATTTACAGCAGTACATTACTAGGATTTATGGAAGCTTAACTACTTTTAATGTTTTATTTAAACTAAAGTCAGATCACTTTGTAGGTTCAAGATCAAAATAAAATCATCTTTTTTTGCATCTTTTTTAAATTTTAATTGTCTTCTATATGAACTTTAAAACATAAAAGATGAAAACTTATAAAATTGATTGCACTTGTAATTGCGAAGGATGTAAAAATGGAGATTGTAAAAATTGCGAATGCACAAATTGTACCTGTAAAAATTGTAGCTGTTAAAAATGACCACTAAACAAGTTTGGACTTCATATTCAGAAGAACTGAAAAAATTTATCATCAGCAAAGTAAAAAACACTGCTTTTGCTGATGATATTTTACAGGATACTTTTATTAAAATCCATACTAAATTAGATACATTAAAAGACATTACAAAGCTAAAATCTTGGTGTTTTAGAATTGCTCAAAATTCTATTTTAGATCACTGGAAATCAAACAACAAGACTTATGAAATTGCTGATTTTGAATCAAAAGAAGAAATTCGTAAAAGTCAGCATACAGAAGAAGATTGCCTAAAAGGCATTTTAAAAAACTTACCAAAAAAATACAGAACGCCACTTTTCTTATCTGATATTAAGGGGTTAAAACAACAAGAAGTTGCAAACGAGCTTAAACAAACATTATCTACTACAAAATCTCAAATTCAGAGAGCAAGAAAATTAATAGCTCAAGGTTTTATGGATTGCTGTGGCTTTACAATTAATGATAAAGGCAATTTAGTTGGTGAAATTAAAGACAAAGAAGATTGTAAAGTTTGTAATTAATATTGAGAGCTATTGCTCTGGTATTCGCAATTAAATTCTTAAAAACACATAATCACTAAATAAATAAAAGCAATTGTTTATTCAATTGCTTTTATTTATTTTCTGTAATCCTATAAAACATTCTCTTAATTTTAGTATTAACCTGCCTTTAGCACAAATTTGCCTGATATAATTGGTCCTATTTTTTTATGATTTTTTATTTAACTTAGTTGCAATTATAACTACTTATAAAATTCAATAAAATGAACCAACTAAAAAAAGAAGATATCAGCCAAGAAGTTTTTGATTTATACGATGATTACGCTCACAATAAATTAACAAGAAAACAATTTTTAGAAAAACTTTCTTTATTTGCTGTTGGCGCAATTACTTTACCTGCTTTATTAAGTTTTATATCGCCCAATTATATAGATTCTATAATTATAAAAGAAGATGACCCAAGATTAGAATCAAAAATGATAACCTATAACTCTCCAAAAGGAGGATTAAAAATTGATGGTTTAATATCTATACCAAAAGACAAAAAAGGAAAAATTCCAGGAATTGTTGTGGTTCACGAAAACAGAGGATTAAATCCATACATTAAAGATGTAGGGAGAATTGCAGCTTTAGAGGGTTTTATAACTTTAGCTCCAGATGCTCTGAGCCCATTAGGTGGATATCCAGGAAATGATGACGAAGGAAGAACCATGCAAAGGAAAAGAGATCGTTTAAAAATGTTAGAAGATTTTATCGCTGCTTTCAATTACCTGAAAAATCATGAAAAATGCTCCGGTAAAGTTGGCGTAGTTGGTTTTTGTTTCGGAGGATGGATTTCTAATATGATGGCAGTTCAAGTTAAGGATATAGGAGCTGCAGTGCCATATTATGGAAGACAACCAAATGATGAACAAGCTGCCCTTGTAAAAGCTCCTTTATTATTACAATATGGGGAATTAGATAAAAGAGTAAATGCGGGTTGGCCAGCCTATGAAAAAGTTTTAAAAGCCAATAATATTGAGCATACAGCTCACTTTTATGAAAATGCAAATCACGGATTTCACAATAATACTACTCCAAGGTTTGATAAAACTGCAGCAGATTTGTCTTGGAAAAGAACCATTGCTTTTTTTAATAAACATTTAAAATAACACCAATATCATCTTGAGTAAAATTGAAAAATTAAACAAAGATCTTTGGACTGCGCTCAAGATGATATTCAATATGTATTACTTACCTAGGTACTCGAATTTCACTTCCTAAAAACAAGGCATTCAAAAATAACTTATTTGTTCCATACCAAGCTCCTCTAAAATTTGGATTATCCGCAAATAGCACTACTCTTCCGCTACCTATTGGACTCACAAGCAATGATGCTGAAGGTTTGATAAAGTTTTCCAAATTATCTTTAGATACAAAGCCGTCAATATGTGGGTTTTCTGAATACTTGGCAACTGTTGCATAAGCACTTTTACTTGGTGCTAAAAACACCTTATTATTTTTGTAAACAGGCAATTCAGCATACCTATATCCAAAGCCTAAAGGATGTGTTACATCCAATTGCACCTCAAAAATTGCACCCCCAATTCTTTCTTTACCCGAATTTTCTGATGCATCTACATAAGGCATTCTTTTTACCTCTTTTTTATCCTTTTCTTTTAGTCTCTTGGTTAAATTTTCTTGAACTAACTTTTTATCTATAGTCCATTTAGAAGCCCCTGCAATAGTAATTAAAGTATTCCCTTTGGCTGTCCAATTTTTTAATTTCTGAATTTGAACCGAATCAAGTTCTCTATAACTTCCAGAAACCATAACCAGTGTATTGTACTTATCTAAATTTGCTCTCCTAAAATTAGTCATTCTAATTTTGGTGATGGGCATATGAATACGAGTATCTAATAAGTGCCAAACTTCACCAGCCTCATAAGAATTTACGCCCTCTCCAATTAAAAGTGCAGGTCTTGATTTTTCTAAAACTCTAAAATTGTTACTACCCAAATCTATTCCTTTTAAACTAAAACCACTGTTTGTTGCAAAAACAGGAATATTAAACTTCTTTTGCGCAGTTGCAATAATCTTAAAAATAGCATCACTTTTAAATTTCTGTTTACTCACAGGAATTAATAAACTGCCATAATTAAAATACTTTTCTCCTTCTGATGTATTAATAGAGAATGGCTTAAAAGCACTTGCAACTTTTAAACCTTTAGATTGTAAAAAATATAAAGCAGCTGGTGTATTATAATCATCCCAATTCAAAATATACGCATATTCAGCTTTTGCAACTTCTACAGGATTTGCCATATTTTTTGTAGTTGTAATTTCATCGCCCAACTTCACAGATTTTACTCCTTTGTATTTAATATTGTAAAAATTAGCCACACTCCAAGCTGAGGCATCATAAAAAACACTATCTCTATATTGGTTATAGGTTTCAAACATTGTTTGTACCATTCTATGCTGAGGTTGTTTCAATGGAACAGTATATGTATCTCCTTTTTTATATACCTTAATTTTATGTGTCAGTAATTGATTTATAAATGCTTTTTCTCTGTTCTTGTCATATTTTTCTTCAAATTCATAACCCGCTAAATCTGATTTTGCTTTTTTC
>ENA-OSET01001131-OSET01001131.1-sediment-metagenome-genome-assembly--contig:-NODE-1131-length-28239-cov-11.016334_pt1 | contig 28239 bp, 27 predicted proteins | sample MGYA00237882_ERZ534229 | MGnify/ENA primary metagenome ERZ534229 (study PRJEB26408, sample SAMN06266212) | sediment metagenome | isolation source: Hudson Canyon methane seep mesocosm | place... | reverse complement strand
AATTGGAGGTGTTCCACCTCGGTATTTACTGGATGCAGCATAAACCTCTATATTTGACTTAGGTTAAAAATGGGGGGGTACCGTGAATCATTAATGAAGCGCCCAAATTTACTGTAGCACAATACTATGAAATTTAATGTGTATTGAGGTATGCTGGGCTAGCTGTTTTAAATATTCTATAAGATTGGTCAATAAGTTAGCTATTTTAGTTAGTTACTTATTGCTGAAATTAAATAGCGGGGCGATAGCTTTATGGAAAAAGCATCGCGTTATGGAAAACACATCGTATTATGGAAAATACTACATACAATCATGGATACTAATCAAGTCACACTAGAAATAACTGCTCGTTCAGAAACGAGCACGACATTAATTGAACGAGGTAGTGTCAATAATAGCTTTACAGCAAAATCAGGGGAACAGTACCGCATTATTGAAAAGCTGAATGGTCAAGACGTTCTGCTGGATGATGTTATTGCCAAAAAGGTAGGAGATGACTTAGTCCTTCATTTTGCAGATGGCACAGAAATGGTTTTTGAAGATTACTTTGTCGTGTGTAGTGATGCTGAATGTGGGGTCACCCTTCCTAGTGATACTGTCGACGGATATGAATTAACCGTTGATGCTGAGAGTGTCGTTCTTAGTGATGGCTCCTCATTGGTCTATGCGCATGGTGATAACGCTGTACTGATGAATATGGTTGCAGATAATGATGTTATGCGCAGCGGCCTGACTGACTTACTCAATAATGAAGGCGTTGCTCTGGGCAGCATAGAAGCCAGTGGGTTCAGTTTATTGGGAGGGCTAGGAGTATTAGGAGCGGCTGGTGCTGTAGCGGCTCTTGCAGGCGGTGGAGGCTCCGGCTCAGATGGTAGCTCTGGAGTGACAGCGAGCGTAAGCACATTGACTATTTCAGGTTCAGTCGTATTGGGCCCGGTTGTTTCTGGGCATGGACTTGAGGTGACTGCCTATTATCTAAATGGGCAGGTTTTAGGACAAGGGACTATTACTGATGATGGTCGTTATTCTATTAGTGTTGACTCGGACTATTCTGGTTTAGTTCTTGTGAGGGTCATTGATACCTCTGCAGGCGTAGATTACTTTGATGAAGGCTCGTCGTCGGTAAGTGACTTATCGACAGATTTACGGGGCGTTATAGAGGTAAGTAGTCGAGGGACATCAGTACTGAATATCAATGTGCTTAGTGAACTTGTTATACAAGAACTTGGTTTGGCGGGAGGCGATGCAGGCAGCTCAGGCGTTAGCCTTGGCAGTCTAAATATCACTAACGCCGCCGTGACGGTTGTCAAGACATCTATAGCATCATCGGTTGGGCTGGGAGAGAGTAGCGTATTGGATTCAAGTGATGTAGAAGCTGCGGTTGATAATCAAGGTGCTGCCAACCCAAATGTTAATGATTACGGTTTATTACTGGCTGCCATTTCAGGTATGGAGCAGGTGCTATCTGTTTCAACAAGCGTTATATTGCAACGTCTTGCAAGTAGTCTAGATGGTAATGGCTTAACAAGCTTTTCCAAGCTGGAATTGATTGATAGCGCACTTGCCGTGCCAATGATTGATATCACACGAGTATATAAACTGTTAAGTTATTCTGATAGTGATGCTGCTATAACAAGAATCAGTGCCTATGCGGGTGACAATACGCAAACGGCACCGACGGTTCAGAATTATATTGATGCCGGTATTACTGGTGTGGATACCACCAACCTCAATGCGGTCAATGCCGGTATTGATACAGTCGCTGCCGCTGATGCCGATACCGTAATAGAAATACAAGCCATTACTGATACCGGTAATGCGGCACGGGAAAAAATTAGTTCGTATGCAGACGACAGCAGCGCCACCGCGCCAATCGTGCAAGACTATATTGATGCGGGTGTGATCAATGTTGATGCGGCGAACTTAAACGCGGTGAATGCCGGAATTGATGCGGTAGCCAGTGGTGATGTTGATACGGTTGCCAAGATCCAAGCGATTGCCAATACAGGTAATACCACGGCGGATGCTGCCATGGCCGTTATTGCCGCGTATGCAGATAACAGTGCAACGAACCCAGTGCCAATCATGCAAGACTATGTCGATGCCGGTGTGATCAATGTTGATGCGGCGAACTTAAACGCCGTGAATGCCGGAATTGATGATGCTATTAATGACAGTGCCGATGTGGGCACGGTTATTGAAATTCAAGCGATAGCCGATGCCGGTAATGTCACTGCCGATACGGCACTGGCAAAAATCAGTGCGTATGCAGACGACAACACACAGCCAGCGCCAATCGTTCAAGATTACGTCGATGCCGGTGTAATCTATGTTAATGCCGCCAACCTTACAGCCGTGAATGTCAGAGTCGATGAGGTAACGGGTACAGGTGCAGATGAAGTACCTGAAGTGCAGGCGATAGTGGATGCTGTTCCCTACAGCCTAGGCCCGACGGGAAGCGGAATCAACCTAAACCTAATAGCTCCCGTTACCCTAGCAAACGGTAAAACGTATTATTACCTTGATCATTCAGGAGATGGTACTGAAGCGGGTACTGATTTCATTCCCCATAATACGCTTGATACGTTATTCAACGCCGATGACAACACAAGAAGGAAACCATGATGGGTCGGATGATCAGCGCTCTGTTATTATGGGCGGGGTTACTTTGGTTTTACCTACCATGAACGAACTGCTTGCTCTACATGCTGAGAAAGGTGTGCCTATGGGTTGGCTCCCTAATCATTACTGGTCTGCGTCACAGGAGAATCCAGGTGAACACTGGCGTGTCCAGTTTGCTGATGGCACTACGAATATCACTCCTGACCAATATAGCGCTTCTGTGGCGTTTCAGGTGATTTGATTACCGTAGCAGATATCGCCATGGCCGTTATTGCCGCGTATGCAGACGACAACACACAGCCTGCACCGAGCGTGCAAGATTACGTCGATGCCGGTGTCACCGGTGTGGATACCGCCGCCGTCAATGCCGGCATTGATGCTGTCGTTGCACTGGATGCTGATAGCGGTCACGCGAAGGCTCTCATCTTGCGAGCAAAGGGTTTATACAGTTTGATACTGCTGATCTGATTAACCTTGATAATGTTATCACGCATGAAACTGGTCATGTTCTTGGATTAGGCACCCTTTGTGGGGATATGAACTTAATTTCCGATCGAGGCTCGAACAATCCAAAATATACACTCGCAGCTTACAATGAGATTTTTGGTCTAGATGCATTGTATGTTCCAGTTGAAAATTCAGGAGCAGCCGGCACTAGAGATGCTCACTGGCGTGAGAGTGTGATGGGACATGAACTTATGACCGGTTACTTAAATAACGGTGATAATCCTTTGCGTAAAATAACAGTAGGTTCATTAGCTGATATGGGATACGAGGTTAATATGACTGCTGCAGATAGCTATAGTCCACCTTCAGCAGCTGTGAATTTTGCGGCTGGAACTCAGCAAGATATGGACTCTTTGTATGGTGTAATGCTACCAGTGACTGATACAGTATTGCTTGTATAACAGAAAAAAAGGTAAGAACGACTAGATTTTCAACGTTATGTATTAACATAGCAGAGGGTTTTCTTCACCTACTCAGGTACTGAGTATGACTTCCTGCTTACTTTATTGAAGTAAGCAGGAAGCAGATCGTGAACGCAATGGTCATTAGAAGTTAGATCGTCTTCCTCTGTCTGATCATAGATATCAATAAAAAATAGTAACCACTAAGTTTTATGATTACCACCGATTTGAACAGCTGTTGGCATAAGAGTATAGCTTGTTCTCATTAACTGGCAGACATTAAGAAAAAAACCAGTAAGCAATAGTGATGGCAGCAGTTATTCCTGCAATGTCTGCTGCAAGTCCACATGCTGCAGCATGACGAATGTTCTTGATGCCTACTGATCCAAAATAAACAGCAAGAACATAAAATGTGGTTTCTGTACTACCTTGAACAATAGATGATAAACGGCCAGCAAAAGAGTCTGCTCCGTGAACTTGCATTGTATCAATCATCATGGCTCTCGCTCCGCTACCACTAAAGGGTTTCATCAGTGCCGTAGGCAGAGCATCAATAAATTGATCATCGGCATTAAAGGCAAGAACAAGTTGCCTTAATCCTCCGGCTAATAAGTCTAAGGCTCCACTCGCACGAAATACGCCAATAGCGACAAGCATAGCTACTAAGTAGGGAATAATGGTAACGGCTGTTTCAAAGCCTTCTTTAGCGCCATCAATAAAGGCTTCATAGGCATTTACTTTTTTAACGATAGCACCACTAATAAATAACATTACTAATGAAAATAGGGTGACATTACTGAGCAAAGCGGATTGTTTTAACATTTCTGCCTGAGGAAGGCTGGAAAAATAAGCGAGTAAGCCAATAATAAAAAGTGTAAAACCACCTAGGTAGCTCAAAATAACCTTATCGAATAAATTAATCTTCTGTATTGAAGCGACGGTTATTAAGCCAATCAAAGTGGAGGCATAGGTTGCAATTAAAATAGGAATAAATACATCGGTTGGGTTTTCGGCGCCCATTTGAGCTCTATATGTAAAAATAGTAACGGGAAATAAGGTAACAGCAGAGGTGTTGATCACTAAGAAAAGTATTTGAGCATTACTGGCTGTGTCTTTGAATGGATTGAGTTTTTGTAACTCTTTCATCGCTTTTATGCCTAGTGGAGTCGCAGCATTATCTAGTCCTAAGGCATTGGCTGAGATATTCATGACCATTGCGCCTAGAGCAGGATGATCTTTGGGGACATCGGGCATGAGTTTAGCAAATAAGGGTGTAAGTCCTCGGGTGAGTAGTGTGATGAAACCACTTTGTTCGCCAATCCGCATAATGCCGAGCCATAAGGCTAATATACCTGTTAAGCCTAACGATATTTCAAATGCAGTTTTAGACAGGCTAAACAAGGCCGTCATGAGTTGATTGAATATTTCAGTATCACCAAATACAAGTAGCTTGATTAAAGCAACAATAAAGGCTGAGGCGAAAAAGAAGATCCAAATGAAGTTAAGCATGGTGTCTATTTTACATGCTAAGGAGTTAAGTGGAAGAGCTGTACTATTAAATCAAAAAAAAGCCCCCAAGAAGGGGGCTTAACGTTTAACTATTTATTGCGGTTTTGGCTTGGGCGACGTGATTTATCACGATCTCGGCTACGAGGTTTTCCCGAACGTCTTGGTTTACGACGAGCATTATCACCTTGAGAGTCACCGTCAGAAGCTGCTTCATTATTATTAACTAGGCTTAGTTCTAACTGTTTATTACATACCCAGACTTTACGTAATTGCTGGAATAAATCTTTTGGCATGCCTTCAGGTAAATCAATAGTACTGTAATTATCTTCTAGGCTAATACGACCAATATCTTTACTATCAATACCTGCTTCATTGGCAATAGCACCGACTATATTTTTTACCTCGACACCATGTGTCCTACCGACTTCAACACGGTATGTTTGCATACCATCTTCACTACGGTGAGGAGCTGATTGATTGCCTCGACGAGGAGAAGAGCTACGATCAGGACGTTCTCCTCTATCAGAGCGATCACGACGACTACCTGATTCACGTTCTTTTCTAGCTGGACGTTCGCGAACGTGAACGATAGGTTTTAGAGGGCGAGTTTTCTGTACTAAATACGTTAGTGCAGCCGCTATTTCCAGTGGATCAGCATCATGAGATTCTTGATAGTTAGCCATTACTTCTTGGAAAAAGCCTAAATCTTGAGACTCAATTGTTTCACTTAGCATTTGTGTGAATTGCATAATACGACGATCAGCAATATCTTCAGTACTAGGCAATTGCATTTTTTCAATCGGCTGGCGTGTTGCTTTTTCAATAGCAAACAACATACGTTTTTCACGCGGTGATACAAATAATATTGCCGTACCCGTACGACCGGCGCGACCTGTACGACCGATACGGTGAACATATGACTCAGTATCATAAGGAATATCATAGTTTACAACATGACTAATACGCTCAATATCTAAACCACGAGCAGCGACATCAGTAGCAACAAGAATATCGAGTTTGCCTTTTTTCATACGCTGAATGGCTTTTTCACGAGCAGCCTGATTCATATCACCATTCAGAGGTGAGCTTGAATAACCGCGAGCTTCTAATTTTTCTGCTAATTCTGCGGTGGCATTCTTAGTACGAACAAAAATTATCATCGCATCAAATTCTTCAACTTCAAGAATACGCGTTAAAGCTTCTAATTTGTGCATACCTGTTACTTGCCAGTAACGTTGATTAATTGTTTCCATTGTTGATGTTTTCGATTTGATTCGAATTTCAACAGGATCTGTCAAGTAACGTGTAGCCACACGGTGAATAGGGCCTGGCATTGTTGCTGAGAACAAAGCAACTTGGCGTGATTCAGGAGTTTCTTTTAGAATCGTTTCAACATCATCAATAAAGCCCATGCGTAGCATTTCATCAGCTTCATCTAATACTAGTGATTTTAATTCACCTAGTTTTAATGTTTTGCGACGGATATGATCTAAAATTCGTCCCGGTGTACCGACAATGATTTGTGGGTTACGTTGTAACTGGCGTAACTGAATACCCATGCTTTGTCCGCCATAAATCGGCATAACATGTAGGCCTTTCATATGACGGGCATAACCTTGAATGGCTTCGGCAACTTGGATTGCTAACTCACGTGTTGGTGCTAACACCAACATTTGCGGCATTTTTGATTTAACATCAATGCGACTTAATAGCGGTAAAGAGAATGCGGCAGTTTTACCGGTACCAGTCTGAGCTTGGCCCAGAAGATCGCGACCTTCAAGTAGAGGGCTAATACTTTGAGCTTGGATTGGAGAGGGTGTTTCGTAACCAGCTTGCTGCACAGCTTTAAGAACGGCTTCTGATAAACCTAATTCTGAAAACGGGATGACCGGTGTTTGTTCTGTTTCTGACATGGATGCGCCTGTGAATGCTTGTTATGACTACAAAATGTATCTAAACAAGGGAGGAGGGGAAAATAATCGGATCATTATACGCATGTTTGGATATAAAATATAGTTAAATCAGTCTGTTAAATGTAATTGTAATAAAATAGGCAAGATAGCTATGAGGATGAATAAAAAAAGAGGACAATTAAGCTTTCTAGTATTAAATTTAAGGACACAATGTGGACCATTTTTCAGTTGATGCTTATTCGCCAAAAGAGATTGCTAGTCGGATTGAGAAAATAGGTATAAGTAAAAGTATGGCTGAACCTTTACGAGTGTTTTTCTTAGCCATTTTAGCGGGTTCTTTTATTGCTTTTGGGGCGATATTTTATACCTTAGTGATGCATGATTCTGGTGCTATTCCGGCGGGGATTATGCGAGTAATTGGTGGTTTTGTATTTTGTTTGGGACTGATTCTTGTTGTTGTTGCTGGTGCAGAGTTATTTACAGGTAATAATTTGATTGTAATGGCCTATGTTGATGGAAAAGTCAGCCTTAAACAGTTATTGCTCAATTGGTCGATAGTTTTTACGGGTAATTTTATTGGCGCAGTAGGCATTGTGCTGTTTATTTATTTAAGTGGACATTGGCAAATTGGAGGAGGGGAGCTTGGCGCTAAAGCGATTGCGATTGCTACTGGCAAAGTAAACTTAACGTGGATGGAAGCCTTTATTCGTGGGGTGTTATGTAATATTTTAGTGTGTTTAGCGGTGTGGTTATGTTTTGCAGGTCGCACGGTAGTGGATAAGATATTGGCAATCTTATTCCCTGTTACGGCCTTTGTCGCAATGGGATTTGAACATTCTGTCGCAAATATGTACTTTATTAGCGCGGGCTTAGTGGCCAAAAATCAAACAGAGTTTGCTACATTAGTGACGACAATGAATTTAGAAAATTTAACATTGGCAGGTTTTTTATTCGATAATTTATTACCTGTAACATTGGGTAATATTATTGGTGGTAGTGTCTTTGTTGGATTATTTTACTGGTTTATTTATTTAAGAGATTAATGATTTATTTAAGGAGAGAATGATGTCTGAACATACATATAAATTGATTGAATTAACGGGTAGCTCAGCGGAAAGCTCAGACCAAGCTATTCAAAATGCAATTGCTAAGGCGAATGAGACCATTAAAAATTTACATTGGTTTGAAGTCACTGAAACACGAGGATACATTGATGAAGGTGGCGTTAAATATTGGCAGGTAACGATTAAAGTAGGCTTTAGAATCGAGGATTAAGTCACCCACTTTCCATACAATGTAGAGGTGAGATTGCTAGGATCGGCTTAAAGTCGATCCTAGCTTATGTTTCATTTACAGTATATGAAATACTTATGCTGTTTTTGCAAAAGAATGAACCCAAACTTGATTGGTTTCAATCCATTCCATTCCGGCATGCATTCTTAAAATAAGGCCTTTATACATTTCCATGCTCGGGTATCCTTCTGCTTGAGCATCCGCATCAGTCATGTCTCCTAATGCTTGTCGATCAAGTCCTGTGACAGTAAATTCGACACCTTCTAATTCAAATGTTTCACCTGGATAAGCATAAACACCATCGCGGCGTTGCTGAGTTTTTTGTCCTGCTAGAACCGCTTCGACTAATTTAGGGTGAGTCACAAGGCGATCAATTTCACAGCTTTTTTCTGGGTAATTCGTGGTCATATTTATTTCACTATTTGGGTAAATTTAGAGCCTTCCAATGTCAAGTTATACATTAAGCCTTTATTGCTAAATACAAAACCAATAATCGGGTCTTCGATATCAATAGTATTAATATCTTCACCAACACCCCACTCAATTAATGCAACAGAGCCATCGACACCGGCTTTCCAGCCTTCACTTGATTGAAAGTTTTTGAGCGCTGCATCAGTCATAAACACTAATACAACAGATTTAGATTGAGCTCCTAGTTGGAAACCAATTGAAGCCGCAACAGTACTATAATAAGAGACTGTTTTACCTGCAACTTGCAAGGCGCCTTCACCGTATTCTCCACCAATGCCAAAGCCTGCTTTTATAACAGTAGGAAAGACTAGTACTGCTTTTGCTTGTTTTAAAAACTGACTTCCGCCAGAAATCTCAGTTCGAAAACGGTCTAATGTTTCACTCACACCTACATTAATCTCATAGGATGATGCAGCATTAGTTATTGGGCTAATGAAGAGAATAACACTGCTAAACAGTGCAATTATAAACGATAATAATCGGAGTCTAATAGGCATGCTTCTTTCCTTATTTTACTAGGTTGAGTCCATACGTTAGCATGGTGACAGCCTAGAATAAAGGATTGAGATAAAAAAGAGCCAGACGATTGCCTGGCTCTTTTTATTTTATTTTACGCCTTGGCTTGCCAAGTATTCTTCATAGCTACCACGGAAATCAATAATACCCTTTTCGGTAATATCAAAAATGCGGGTAGCTAATGATGATACAAATTCACGGTCATGACTAACGAAGAATAAAGTACCATCGTAGCGGGTCAATGCCATATTAAGTGACTCAATAGATTCCATATCCATGTGGTTGGTAGGTTCATCCATAATTAAGATATTGGGTGTTTGAAGTAATAATTTACCAAACATCATTCGACCTTTTTCACCACCTGATAAAACAGCTGCTTTTTTATCAATAGAATCACCAGAAAAGAGTAGGCGACCTAAAGTGCCACGAATGACTTGCTCATCATCTGAAGGTTTTCCCCATTGTTGCATCCACTCATATAGACTGAGGTCATTATCAAAAAGGTATTCGTGGTCTTGAGCGTAATACCCAATATTGGAATTTTCTGACCATTTTACAGCACCTTCTTTAGGTAACATTTCTGTGGCTAGAGTTTTAGCCAATGTTGATTTACCTATACCATTAGGTCCGATGATTGCTACACGTTCACCGACTTCAGCAATAAAACTAAAGTCTTTGAATAATACTTCTTCTTTATCATAGCCTTGGCTAATATTTTGAACTTCAACGGCATTACGGAATAATTTTTTATCTTGCTCGAAGTTGATATACGGATTGATACGACTTGATGGTTTGATATCATCTAATTGGATTTTATCAATTTGTTTAGCACGTGACGTGGCCTGTTTTGCTTTAGATGCGTTGGCAGAGAAACGACGAACAAAGTCTTGCAACTCTATTATTTGTGCTTTCTTCTTAGCATTATCAGATATTTGGCGAGCACGAGCTTGTGTTGAGGCAAGCATGTACTCATCATAATTACCTGGATAGACACGTAATTCACCAAAATCCATATCAGCTACATGAGTACATACACTGTTTAAGAAATGACGATCATGCGAGATGATAATCATTGTGCCACTACGTTGATTGATAATATCTTCTAGCCAACGGATTGTATTGATGTCTAGATGGTTAGTTGGCTCATCAAGTAACATGATATCAGGTTCTGCAAACAGGACTTGGGCAAGTAAAATACGTAGTTTCCAACCGGGAGCAATTTCACTCATTGGCCCGTAATGTTGTTCTGTTGGAATACCTACGCCTAATAATAATTCACCGGCACGAGATTCAGCGGTATATCCATCCATTTCGGCATATTCACCTTCAAGGTGGGCGACTTTAATGCCATCCTCTTCAGACATTTCAGCTAAGTTATAGATGCGATCACGTTCATGATGCACTTCCCATAAGGCTTTATTACCCATGATTACAACATCAATGGCACGTTGTTCTTCATAAGCAAACTGATCTTGTTCTAAAACAGCAAAAGATTCATTAACATCGTAGCTAACATTACCTGCTGTTGGCTCAAGAGTTTTTGAGATGATTTTCATGAATGTGGATTTACCACAGCCATTTGCGCCAATAAGACCATAGCGATTTCCACCGCCAAATTTTACTGAGACATTTTCAAATAAAGGCTTTGCGCCGAATTGCATGGTGATATTTGCAGTAGTAAGCAAGATCGTATTCCTGAATAATTATGGTTGAGATAACCCACTATTATACATGAACTTACTGATTTTCTATAAGTAATATCTTTACTTGTCGTGAGAGTTTTTTAATTGCAGCTTCGCGCTTAGAAGCACTGCTGCGATCAGGGTGGGGTTCGTGATAAACCATCTGTTTAGCGGGACTAGTATGAAAAAATCTCGCCCCTGACTTTTTTGACTGATGTTCAGAAAATCGGCGTTCTAGATCGGTAGTGATACCGGTATAGAGCGTACCGTTCTCAGCCTCCACAATATAAACAAACCAATTACTTTTTGCTTGTTGGCCAGATTTATTCGGCGGCATTAAAGGTTAAGGCAACTGAGTTAATGCAATAGCGCAAACCTGTAGGAGCTGGGCCATCATCAAATACATGGCCTAAATGTGCATCACATTGCTTACAACGAACTTCTGTTCTGTCGATGCCAAGGGATTGGTCTTGATGGTGAGTGACAACGCCATGTTCAGTTTGAGCAGAGAAACTAGGCCAACCACAGCCTGATTGAAATTTATTTTGGGACGAAAATATTTCTTGGTTACAGCAAACACAATGATATCTCCCTTGATTATCATGATTGACATAGATACCCGAGTGAGCGGGTTCAGTACCTGCCCGGCGAGTGATTCTATATTGCTCCGAATCAAGTTGCTGTTGCCATTCTTCATCAGTCTTCGTTATTTTAGCTGTCATACTTTAACCATGTTTCTGTTGAGTCTTGATTATGCTCTTACTAAAACATTGCAGCAACTATTAGTGTTAATTTTGTTATGATTAGTTTTACTATTTGTTGTTCAGGATTATGGTGTGAATTTAGAGTGTGCCCCTAGTTGGCAGTCATCATTAAATAGAGAACTGGCATTACCTTATATGCAGGTATTGAGTACTTTTTTACAGGAAGAGTTGTCACAAGGGAAGACGCTATACCCCAAACAAGAAAACTGGTTCCATGCCTTAGAAGCTACGCCTCTAGAGGATGTTAAAGTGGTTATCTTAGGTCAAGATCCTTACCATCAACCTCAACAAGCTCATGGTTTATGCTTTTCCGTATTGCCTGATATTGCAGTTCCTCCCTCGCTAGCCAATATCTACAAAGAGTTAAAAGTAGATCTCAATATTGAGCCGGCTCAACATGGATATTTAGAAAGCTGGGCAGAACAGGGTGTGTTATTACTCAATGCCGTATTAACCGTTGAAGACTCACATGCTAATGCCCATCAAGGCAAAGGGTGGGAGCAGTTTACCGATAAAATTATCGCAACAGTGAATGAACAATGTGAACATGTCGTATTTTTATTGTGGGGAAGTTATGCTCAGAAAAAGGGAGCCATGATTGACGATAAGCGACATTGTATTTTAAAGGCACCTCATCCTTCACCATTATCGGCTTATCGAGGCTTTTTCGGTTGTCAGCATTTCAGTCAGGCAAATCACTATTTACAGCGATATAATAAGCAGAAAATTGATTGGTCTTTACCGAGGCTAGCAGAGCAACAGTCTTCTTTTGATAATTTTTAGTGAGACATTTCCAACCATCAGAATTCGCTAGTGTAGATAAAAGCTACAGCTATAATTAAGGTGTAATTCAGCATCAAAAGTCGCTGCCTGATACAATGCGCGCCATGATTAAACTTCATCAACTTTCTATTCGTCGTGGTGTAAGACTCTTATTCGAGTCTGTTAGCCTCACTATTCATCCCAAACAAAAGGTGGGCTTAACGGGTGCTAATGGCACGGGTAAGTCGAGTCTATTTGCCTTATTTAAAGGTGAACTGCATGCAGATCATGGTAGTGTCTCAATCCCTGACTCATGGGTCATCGCTCATGTAGCACAAGAAACCCCAGCGGTAGAGATATCTGCTCTTGAATATGTATTACAGGGTGATGATGAATATATTTGCTTACAACAGAAGTTAGAGCAAGCTGAAGCGGAACATGATGGCCATCTTCAGAGTGATTTACATGAAAAATTAGCTGCCATTGATGCATATACTGCTCGTAGTCGTGCCGGCAGACTTATGCATGGCTTAGGCTTTTCTGCTGAACAAGAACATTTACCCGTGACTACTTTTTCGGGTGGTTGGAGAATGCGTTTAAATTTAGCCCAAGCTTTAATGTGTCGTTCAGACTTATTATTACTGGATGAGCCCACTAATCATCTTGACCTTGAGGCTGTATATTGGCTGGAAGAGTGGTTACGGAGTTATCAGGGGACATTATTATTAATTTCTCATGATCGTGATTTTTTAGATCGCGTGGTGACTCAAGTAATTCATATAGAACAGCAAGCGATGAAGGCCTATACCGGAAATTATTCAGCTTTCGAATTGGCTCGAGCAGAACATTTAGCCCATCAACAAGCCGCTCATAATAAACAACAACGTGAAATTGCTCATATTCGCAGTTTTGTAACACGTTTTAAGGCGCAGGCAACCAAGGCTAGACAAGCTCAAAGCCGCATAAAAGCATTGGAAAGAATGGAATTAATTGCTCCTGCTCATGTGGACTCTCCATTCCATTTTAGTTTTTTGCCTCCCACTCGTTTAGCTACACCACTATTAAGTTTAGAGAAAATTGCTGTGGGCTATAATGACCAGCCTCTCATTTCAGGGGTGAAGTTATCGTTAGTACCGGGTGATCGTATTGGTTTGTTGGGTCCTAATGGTGCTGGTAAATCAACATTAATTAAGTTAATCGCAGGTGTGTTGCCACCATTACAAGGTAAACGTAAAGAAGCCAAAGATATTCGTATTGCCTACTTTGCCCAACACCAATTAGAACAGTTAACAATGGATGAAAGTCCATTACAACACTTGCAGCGATTGAATAGACAAGCATCAGAGACAGAGCTTCGTAACTTTGTGGGTGGTTTTGGTTTTCATGGTGATGATGCTTTAGCGCCTGTAGGTCCTTTTTCAGGTGGTGAAAAAGCACGCTTAGTTTTAGCATTGTTGGTATATCAAAAACCAGCAGTATTGTTACTAGATGAACCTACTAACCATCTTGATTTAGAAATGCGTTTAGCATTAACGATGGCATTGCAGGATTTTGAAGGTGCTTTGATTGTCGTGTCGCATGATCGTCACCTACTGCGCACAGTGGCAGATGAACTGTGGTTGGTATCTGATGGTCAGGCAAAGGTGTTTGAGGGTGATTTGGATGATTATCGACAATGGTTATTAAATAAAGATAAGCCTGTTAAGCCAGATAATGATGTGGCTAAAGTGAAAACTAAAAAGAATGACCGTCAGACTGCGGCAGGGGTAAGAAAGAAGTTACAACCGTTACGCAATAGTTTGAAAAAGGCTGAGACCAAAATGGAATCATTACAGAATCAGCTTGATAAAATTGAAGAAAAATTAGCAGATAACAGTCTGTATGAAGAGAAGTCTAAAGACAAATTGAAGACTTTATTATTAGAACAAGCGAGTTATAAATCAGACTTAGAGCAAGCCGAGATGGATTGGTTTGAAGCAACTGAAAAATTAGAGCAAGCACAAGCTGAGGAAGCATAAGTGGCATTATTATCATTAAAACAATTAACCGTTAGTTTTGGCGGACCTAACCTTTTAGATAAGGTTGAGTTTCAGCTTGATCGTGGAGAGCGCGTTTGTTTGGTCGGGCGTAATGGCGCGGGTAAATCGACCTTGATGAAGGTGATTGCCGGCGAGGTAAAACAAGATTCGGGAGAGATTATAGGCCAAAGTCTTAATATTGCTCGCTTAGAACAAGAAGTGCCAGCTGGAACGGATGGTTCTGTATTTGATGTGGTTGCTCAAGGCTTGGGTGATATTGCTCCGCTATTAATTGAATATCACCATGTGATTCACCAATTGGAAACAGATAGTTCAGAGAAAGTATTAGCTGCACTTGAAAAAGCACAACATGAATTAGAAGCGGTTGATGGCTGGTCTGTTGAGCAAAAAGTTGAGGCGGTTATTTCTCGCTTATCACTTGATCCCGATACAGACTTTTCTGGTCTTTCTGGTGGGATGAAGCGTCGTGTACTGTTAGCTCAGGCCTTAGTGAAAGAACCTGATGTTCTATTATTAGATGAGCCCACTAACCATTTAGATATTAGTTCTATCACATGGCTTGAGGACTTTTTAAAATCATATGGTGGCACGTTATTATTTATTACCCATGACCGAATGTTCTTGCAGTCAATTGCAACACGAATAATCCAAATTGATCGAGGTCAGTTAGTGAGTTTCCCGGGTGATTATGCCAACTTTATTGTTAGGCGTGAGGCATTATTAGAAGAAGAAGCCACTCAAAATGCATTATTTGATAAAAAATTAGCACAAGAAGAAGTATGGATAAGACAAGGTGTTAAGGCAAGAAGAACACGTAATGAAGGTCGAGTCCGAGCCTTAGAACAGTTACGTCGCGAGCGTGGTGCACGACGTGATGTCCAAGGCAATGTAAAAATGAAGTTACAAGATGCTGATCGCAGTGGCAAGTTAGTTGTTGAAGCTGAAGGTCTTGGCCAGAGTTATGATGGTCGAGTGTTATTTAAAGACTTTAGCACGGTGATCCAGCGGGGTGATCGTATTGGTCTAATCGGTCCTAATGGCTGTGGTAAAAGTACGTTAATTTCAATTTTATTGGGTCGAATAAAGGCTGAAACAGGTGATGTAAAATTAGGAACTAATATTGAATTAGCCTATTTTGATCAATTACGCAGTCAATTAGATGAAAATGCCAGTGTTGTTGATAATGTGGGGCAGGGAAAAGACTATGTAGAAGTTAATGGTGCTAGTAAACATGTTATGGGCTATTTACAAGACTTCTTATTTACGCCTGAACGTGCCCGCACACCGGTAAAATCATTGTCAGGTGGCGAACGTAATCGTTTACTACTGGCCAAGTTGTTTACGCAACCGGCTAATTTATTAGTACTCGATGAGCCCACCAATGATCTTGATGCTGAAACCTTAGATTTATTAGAAGAATTATTGATGAGCTATCAAGGGACATTATTATTAGTGAGTCATGATCGTTCATTTTTAAATAATGTTGCCACCAGTACTATCGTCTTCGATGATGATGGTGAAGTGCGTGAATATGTCGGTGGTTATGATGACTGGTTTATTCAGCGTCAACAAGATAAAGAGCGTTTAGAAAAGCAAAATAAGACGACGGTAAAAGTTAAAAAAAATGACGTTAAAAAAGTGAGCAAGAAATCAAGTCTCACCTATCAAGAGCAAATTGATTTAGAGGCTTTACCCAAAAAAATTGATAGCTTAGAAGCAAAACAAACGGAATTACATACCAAAATTAGTCAGCCAGAGTTCTATCAGCAAACCGCAGATAAACAAACTAAAGTACAAGATGATTTAGCTGAGGTCAGTGCTGAGCTAGAAGCGACTTATGAACGTTGGGATGCCCTGGAAGCTAAAAAAGACAGTTAAGCTGGAACAGACTGAGCATTCTTTCAACAGCAATCAGTTGGGCGTGCTAACGGTAATAAGGCGGGTGAGGTTGATAAGCACCTAACCGCTATTATTCTGAATAGTTAAGTAAAGTCTTTTCTAAGTAGTTTGATAATGATGACAGTGGTAGGATAAGGCATCATCATTTTAGGACTCAGCAATGGACATGATTACCGATCTAATTAAACAACTTAATGGAATTGTTTGGGGTCCCGTCATGCTGGTACTCATTTTGGGTACAGGTTTGCTTCTAATGATCGGTCTAAAAGGGATGCCTCTGGTAAAAATTGGCTATGGCCTGAAAATGATGTGGTCAGGTCGTGATAAATACGCCGTAAAAGGTGAGGGTGAGATATCTCCTTTTAATGCCCTGATGACATCACTTGCAGCAACAATAGGGACAGGTAATATTGCCGGTGTAGCAACCGCTATTTTCCTTGGAGGACCCGGAGCCTTATTTTGGATGTGGATGACGGCACTAGTCGGTATGGCAACAAAATATGCTGAGGCTGTCTTAGCGGTACATTTTCGAGAAACGGATGCAAGTGGCAATAAAGTAGGCGGCCCGATGTATTACATCAAAAATGGCTTAAGCCACCGCTTTGCATGGCTGGCAACAAGTTTTGCAGTCTTTGGGGCTTTAGCGGGTTTTGGGATCGGTAATACAATTCAAGCCAATTCAGTAGCTGACGTATTGTCTTCTAATTTAGGGGTTTTACCATGGGTAACGGGATTGGTCATGGCTGTTTTGGTTGCTCTGGTTTTGCTTGGAGGAATTAAACGTATTGCAGTGATTGCTGGTAAGTTAGTTCCGTTTATGGCAATAAGCTATGTGGTGGCAGGTATTAGTATCTTAGTCGTACATGCTGCCATGTTACCCGCAGCCTTTGACCTTATATTTACTTATGCTTTCACTCCGATTGCTGCTACAGGTGGTTTTGCTGGTGCTGCAGTATGGGCAGCGATTCGTTTTGGTGTAGCTCGTGGCGTATTTTCTAATGAGGCTGGCTTGGGCAGTGCGCCTATAGCGCATGCCTCTGCAAAAACAAATAGTCCCGTAAGACAGGGTACAGTCGCTATGATGGGAACATTTATTGATACGATCATTGTATGTTCAATCACAGGTCTAGTCATTATTGTTTCTGGAGCATGGACAAGTGGTGAAACTGGAGCCAGTTTGTCTTCACTTGCCTTTGAATCGGTACTACCTGGCTTAGGAGGCTTTATCGTTTCAGCGGGTTTATGTATTTTTGCCTTTACCACTATTTTGGGTTGGAGTATTTACGGTGAGCGATGTGTGTCTTATTTATTTGGTGTGCGAGCAATCATCCCATTCCGTATTTTATGGGTATTAGCTATTCCTATCGGTGCCATGGCTGATTTATCATTTATTTGGCTGGTGGCTGATACATTAAATGCATTAATGGCCTTACCTAATCTAGTCGCTTTATTATTACTTAGCCCTGTGGTATTTAAATTAACAAAAGACTATTTTGCTAATCATTAAAATAGTGCAAGCCCATGGCTAGGTGGCGATTATAAGTGGTCAATCGTAACGGTAATACTCGACTCATCATCACTTAAATAAAGCTCACCATCTTGGATAGTGCATTGTAACTGCATATTCCGTTTGAGCATGGCTTCGATACCTTCAGCCTTAATATGACTGACTGTGAGGTTAGAAAAGCGCTGACATTTTTCTTGTATTTGTTGCCACCAGACTTGTGCTTTGCCGGCATGGTATGTGTAAATGATGACTTGTTTTGCCCGACCACAGGCTTTGCGGATTCTTTTTTCATCAAGTTGACCAAAATCAATCCACAGATCAATTTCATTCGTTAGTGATTTTTTCCATAACTCAGCGTTATCATCCGTTGCCATTCCTTTAGTGAAGCTAAGTTGTTCGTTTGCATTTAGAATAAATGCAATTAATCTGATCATAAAACGGTAATCAGTTTCAGAAGGGTGTTGTGCCATGGTCAATTCATGACTTTGATAATAATGTCGATCCATATCAGAGATAGTAATAGAGACCTTATTGATCGTTGAGTTAATAGCCATGATGTTATTTCGCTTAGATGGATGATGGATGATGAATGGCAGATAGTTGGGCTGTATTGTGGAACAGGATGATGCAGCTGTTGGCTGTTGATGAACGCTTGGCGAAGTACAGGTTGATGTCGAAGCGATTAGAAATTTCCACAGAGTAAAATTAGGCAGTATCAGTTAGGTCTAGATGTTGAGCTAATTGAGGGGTGAATCCCTTTATTATAGTTTATTGCTGGTGGTTTATTTTCTTTGCTAACTGACGGTCATGTAGTTCTTTTAGACTTATTAAAGCAACAATAGCGCCGAGTAAGGCAAAGGCCATATCAGATTGTGTATCCCATATATAACCTTGTGTTCCTAAAAAAGCCTCGGCACCTTGACCACTCGCTAGAGCAACCCACCATTCAATTAATTCATAGAAGGCGCTGAAGCCTAAACAAAAAGAAATGATGAAGAAGAATTGCCATCCACTACCTTGAATAATGTTCTTTCTTAATATAATTTCTCGGGCGATTAGCGCGGGGACAAAACCTTGAACAAAGTGTCCTACTTTGTCGTAGTTGTTGCGAGATGATCCTAATAATTCGGCTAGGCTATTAAACAATGGCACTTCAGCATAGGTGTAATGCCCACCGACCATTAGAATTATGCTGTGAATAAGTATTAATAAATAGACTAGCGGTGTGAGGCGAAAAGAGTGGTACGTTTTTGCCAGAACAATGAGGCCTATTACCGCCGGTAAAACCTCTAAGAACCAAGTAAATTGGTCCTTAGGGTGAATTCCTGACCATATCAAGCTTGCTGAAAATATGATTAGCCAGAGAGACTTAATACCGAATAACCTTGTGAGTATATAAATATAGTTTAATTATTTATTCATCTAATAATGCGTCACGGTTATCACTGTGTAATCGTGGCATGATCCACATTTCATACATTGATACGACCCACATGAATAGGAATGATAAACCCATCGCACCACCACCAATAATGACTAACCATGCAAAGTTAGGGTTGAGTTTAGTCAGCCACCATGATGAGATATCAAGTAATAAAAATACATAAGGCATGATAATCACACCGGCTTTAAGGTATTTAGGTACGCCGGCTGCAAGGCTGAAAATTAAACCGACAAACATGAAGATAAAGGCGATACCGAATAAGTGAATATGTGAGACGCGAGCAAGAGATGAGAAGCTAGCACCTGTATCTGTTTTGGCTCGCGCAGCGACATTCTCAAACTGAGTAAAGTCAGGGATAGGTAAGCCTGATGATGCGTTGTGACACATTACACAGCTATTATCCATAATTTTACGGATGCCAGTGTCATAGAATGCTTGTTCATCTGCACCTTTATGAACCCAGTTGATGATTTTTAAGCGATCTTCTTCGGGAGCCATTAATTGCATAGAACCATTTAGTTTGGCTTCAATCACTGAACCAGAACGCTTACCGTAATAACTATAAACAATATCATCAACAGAGAGCCCCATTTCTCCATCGGCTAAGCCATGAGTGAATTGGATTTGTACTAATGCCATCATATAACCTACGGCGACGACGACTAAATAGCCTGTAAATAATGATTTAAGGGCGATACCTTGACTGCAAAGATTAATTTTATGTGCTTCTACTGAGGCCATAGTGCATTCTCTCTTAGGGTGATGTTAGGGTTCTAGTATAGGGATGTTTTTATATAAGTTAAATACTAAAAACGTGTTTTAATAATTCTGTTGTTCTTGCCGTTGGATTGTCACGAATTTTTTTCTCCTCAGCTGCAATCATAGTAAACAAACCATTCAACGCTTGTTCGGTTACATAATCAGGTAAATCAAGGTTAATTGTTTCACCTACAAAAGGAACTGCTGCAATTTGATCCGTTAAATCATTATAGTATTTTGTTGAACCGACTTGATTAAGAGAATCGGTAATACTGGGTTTAAAAAGTTCTGTTAATTGCGTTGTTGTTTGATTTCTAAAATATTGTGTAGCAGCATCATCAGGGCCTTTTAAAATGGCATGAGCATCTTCAATACTCATCGTTTTGATGGCATCAATAATAATATTAGTCGCTTCTGGAGCTGCTTTTTCAGCGGCGTGGTTTAGACTTTGTTCGAAACTATCAGCAAGAGAACCGAGACCAAATTGTCGCACTAAATCTCCTGCTTGTTGAACCTCTGGAGGCATGGCAATGCGGATCAGTTCATTGGCTAGGTAACCATCTTGTTGACTGACACTGTCGATTGCTTGCCGAGTACCAATATCTAATGCTTCTTTGAGGCCCGATACAATCGTGTCATAGTCTAAAGCTGTTGTTTCAGTTGCTACTGTGGGTTCAGTGTCATCAGATAATAATGATTTTCCTGCCTCTGTTAAGTCATTAAGAAGACTACCCCAATCAGCATAAACCGGTGTGATGTAGGTGCTAGTTAGCAGTAAAGTACTTAGGCTTAATGCTGTGAGTTTTCTCATCAAAAAATCCTTTCATTGAGTTGATGCAGAATTAGAATATTACTTAGTTAGACTAGCAAATAATGCGGGCAATTTTTCAGGTAATTTACTGACATTATCGATGACCATATGTTGATTACCAAATATGTCAGTTACATAGTCATCTGCACGAGGATCAAGAGTGATGCAGTAACTGAATATACCTTGCTGATCAAGCTCTTGTACTGCTTTATGAGCATCTTCAATTAACAGCCTCTCATCTTGTACATCAATATCAGCAGGTTCGCCATCGGTAAGAATTAACAGTAACTTTTTATCTGCCTTCTGAGCTGAAATATAATGAGCTGCATGGCGCATAGCTCCACCCATACGTGTTGAATAACCCGCTTTTAGGCCAGCAATTCGTCCTTTAACCGTATCATCCCAATGCTCTGTGAAGCCTTTTATATGGTGATAACGTACATCATGGCGAGTATTAGAATGGAAGCCTGCAATAGCAAATTTATCACCCAGTTGTTCAATTGACCATGAAAGCAATGAAACGGACTCTTGGCAGAGTTCTAATATAGTTTGTGTTGCACCTTGAGGAATATCATTAATAGATTCCGAGAGATCGAGTAATAACATGACTGCAATATCCCGACCATCATGCTTATGACTCATATTAATACGTGGATCAGGTTGGCTTCCACCTTTAAAATCAATGAGTGAACGGATTGCTACATCCAGATCTAATTCCGATCCTTCTTCTTGGTAACGAATACGAACATAATTTTGTGGTTTTAATAATTCTAAAATCTGTTTCATACGATTAAGAACAGCACTATGTTTGTCTAGTAGTTTATCAATCTCAGAGGCATTACCACTTGGATGTAAAGCCTCGTAAACACTCACCCAATCAGGGCGATAGCTTTTGGAATGATAGTCCCACTCAGGATAGTGACGAGGAGGTAAACCTTCTGGTTCTTCTTCAGTTTGTGTTTGGCGATTATCATCAAATGATTCTTCTTCATCACCTTCTTCAATATACTGCCACATATGTCGGTTATCATCGCGATAATCAATTTCAGTATCCTCAAAAAAGATATCAGCCAATTGATCACTTTGAATTCGAGTTCTAGCAACATAGGAAAGGCCAATACCTGCAATTTCTTTCGTGCTGGATTCGCCTTTGCTCATGACATCCATGAAGCGCTCTACAAATTCTAGTAAATCAGGATCGGTATAACCGTGAGTAGGATCAAGTAGTGCAAGTGATAGCATCGCGATACGGTGACGAAGACAGGATTGAATTTCAGGATCGCAAGCGCCTTCAACAGGGCGAGGATGTAATTGAATAAACAAGTCGCGCAAGCCGGGGTATTGTCTAATAGCGAGCGTTTCAACTCGAGCATCTTCGACAAACTCCACTGCCATGCGTTGGAATGGACTGTAATTATCTGCAATAAGTGGACGAGTCCAGCGTTGGTGTGCCGCCATATGAGCTAAGGTTGCCCGGTAGCGGTCGATACCTGATATATCATTGATATCATCATAGACATCAGGAATACGTACACCTAATTGATCAAAGTATGGTTGAGGTTTACGTAAATCATCAAAGCCTAGGGAATAAGGCACTAATTGCGGATCGGTTCCCCATAAACCTTGCATATATAAATTGAGTTTACGTTCATGGTCATAAAACAATGTACCATGACGCTCACGCTGCATAATAGCAAGACTATCAGCCGACTGTAGACTGAAGAAATCTTTTTGTCTTTCAGGATGGCTGCTGTAGTAACGAATACCGTACTCAATCCAATTCTTCAATCCACCTAAGGATAATTGACTGATTAGATAGGGCATTTTCTCTAATAAATCAGCTAAGCTAGGGCTGGGAATTGTAGCGTGATGACCATGAATAGAAACAGAGGTTTTTTCCATCATGTCAAAAATGAGTTCGAAATAATACTGTAATGCTTCGATATCACCTAAACGACGAGAGACCGCGGGCAGTGTCTTCATGAAAGTAGGAATAGCTTTACCGTTAATTGTGCGAGAAAAGCGCCATACAGTTTGAGATATGAGACTAACCACTTCTTCACCTAGATGAGCTGCCATTGCAGGAATATCTTCTAGGTAATTCAGAACGGGTTCAACGCCGCGTCCTATCATACAGATAAGAGAAGCTCCTTCTAGATAATCTTCAATACCTTGTTCAGATAGTATGGATGAAGCCTCGAGCATGCATTGATCAAAAACAGGATCAATTTGTTCAAAACCACACTTTAGTTTTTCTCGGTGAGGGCTTTCTACTATTTCCGCTTCACTCATTATGTGTGCCTCGCGTATGCGGAGGGGAACCTTGAGCTGTTTATCACGCTCTTATTTGTTGTTCCCCACTTTCGTGGGAATGACGTAAGCACTAGGGCCAATGACGTCATTATCAGATGTATGCTTATAAGCTATTTATGCAAAAATGGTATTAATTGCGTGATCTAATGTGTCACGAATATCAGTATCATCTGTAATAGGGCGGACTAATGCCATTTTGCAGGCAGCTTGCGGTGCAATACCTTTATCCATCAATGTTGCCGCATAGGTCAGTAGGCGAGTTGAAATACCTTCATCAAGGCCATGGCCTTTTAAATTACGGGCTGTGGTAGCCACTTTCACTAACTTGTCAGCTAAATCAGCATTAATGCCCGTTTCTTTTTGCAAAATACTTGATTCGGTTTCAGCACTAGGATAATCGAATTCGAAAGCAGTGAAACGTTGTTTGGTAGATTGTTTTAAGTCTTTCATTAGACTTTGATAGCCAGGGTTATAAGAAATAACCAATTGGAAGTCTGGATGAGCTTCAAGTAACTCACCTTTTTTATCTAGAGGTAATACACGACGATGATCGGTTAATGGGTGAATTACTACCGTTGTATCTTGGCGAGCTTCAACAACTTCGTCTAAATAACAAATAGCACCAATTCGTGCTGCAACCGTCAGCGGGCCGTCTAACCAGCGTGTGCCATTGGCATCTAATAGGTAACGTCCGACTAAGTCAGAAGCGGTCATATCTTCATTACATGCAACGGTGATTAGAGGCTTATTAAGTTTCCATGCCATATGTTCTATAAAGCGAGATTTACCGCAACCAGTAGGGCCTTTTACCATCACTGGTAAGCGGGCTTCATAAGCTGCATTATAGAGTTCAACTTCATCACCTTGAACTTGGTAGAAAGGTTCGTCTTTGATTAGATATTGGCTTGTATCAGTCATAGTGTTGGCTTCTTTAGTTGGGAAAAGAACTCAGGAAAAAAAATGGGATTAGTCATTCGTTTTTCTGAATGCTTTTGATGGAGCATAAAACAGCATTGAACCACTGTTGAAGTTAAGGGAGATAGTCTCCCTGCCGAAGCAGGGAGGTATCTTTTTTCTTTGGCTTTGAGCTTACTTGTGTACGCCCAATTTTTCGCGCCATCCTGGGAAGATCTTATCAGCATCACCTGGGAATGATTCGAATGCACGAGCAAATTCTTTATGCTCTTTTGCATATTCAATAGGATCTGCACCTGATTTCCAACAATCAAACGCTTGGCGTAATGATGTTGCACCAGCAGCAGGGCTATCGATGTGACCGTATGAACCACCACCAGAAGTATTGATAACGTTACCATGGCCTAAGTTTTCAAAGAAACCAGGTAGACGTAATGCGTTCATACCGCCAGAGATGATTGGTGTTGTTGGTTTCATACCGTACCACTCTTGATGGAAGAAAGGACCATCAGCACTATCTTGTTCAATCATGTAGGCGATATTGCGGTCATCTGCGCCACCTTCCATTTTACCGAAGCCCATTGTACCTACGTGGATACCAGAAGCACCCATAAGACGAGAAAGCTTAGCTAAAACAAAGGCATTGTAACCACGTACTGATGATGGTGATGTAACCGCACCATGACCTGCACGATGGTAATGTAAGTATTGACCAGGGTAGTTACGGCGAGCTGTTGTCACCATACCTGGGCCACCAACATAACCATCAACTAAGAAAGCTACTTTGTCTGCATCTGGACCAAATGTTTCTAAAATATAATCTGCACGAGCACACATTTCATGGTGATCATCGGCAGTGATGTTAGCAGAGAATAATTTCGCTTCGCCTGTTTCATCTTGTGCACGTTTCATTGCGTCAACAACTAACGGCATTACTTTTTTCATTGGACAGAAAACTTGGTTACCTTGTGGTTCATCATTTTTGATGAAATCACCACCTAACCAGAATTGGTATGCTGCTTCAGCAAAAGGTTCTGGACGTAAACCTAGTTTAGGTTTGATGATTGTACCGGCAATGTAACCACCGTCTTCTAATGGGCGACCAAGAATACGCCACATATCTGAAATATCTTTTGATGGACCATCAAATAATTGCAGCATACGAGGTGGAACGTAGAAATCTTGCATCTGAGCGCATTGAACATCACCCATGCCTTGGTTATTACCAATCGCTAGAGTCAAAAATGAGACGACCATTGTGCGACCATCAATGACATTGCGATCAAACAAATCAGATGGGTATGCGATTTTCATGACGCCTTGAGCTTCGTCAATTTCATAGACCATTGCATCAAGGTCTTTGGTGAAGTCATCGGTTGTTGATACTTCAACATTGGTACCTGTTGAAGATTCGGCTGCGAAATGAGCCGCTGTTTCTAGGTAACCACCAAAACCTGGCATAGGTGTCATTGTGTATGCGACAAGAATATGTTTGCCGCCAGAGATTAGATCGTCTTCATTAAGACTAAGATCTGCGTAACGTGATGATTGATCCATTATAAGTACCTTTTTTATTAGTGAGTGGCGCGAAAGTATTCGCATTCCTAATGTTCGGTTTTTACGTTTTTTTTAACGTAGTAGAAGTGTAGGGTATTTTTACTATAAATAAAACTCAATTATTTTGATTTTCTACATAAGAAACACTTATGATAGATGCTATGAACATAACAATTAGACAATTACAGATATTTGAAGCAGTATCCCAAAAATTGAGTTATACCCAAGCTGCGGAAATTCTTTTTTTGAGTCAGCCAGCTGTATCCATGCAAATCAAACAGTTAGAGTCAGAAGTAGGAATGCCATTATTTGAGCGGATGGGTAAAAAATTATTTTTAACAGAAGCGGGAGACGAGTTGCTTATTTATGCTCGGAATATTTCACAACAGTTGATTGAATTAAATGATGTGATGGATGAGATTCGAGGTAGTGAAAGAGGGCGTTTAACCATTGCTGTTGCGACAACAGCAAACTATTTTGCCTTAAAGTTACTAGGTGAGTTTTATAAACGTTTTTCTGGAACCAATATTAACCTTGATGTCACTAACCGTGAAAGTCTGCTGAAACATCTAAACGAGAATACGGTAGATATGGTGATTATGGGACAACCGCCAGAAAATATGGATATTTCAGCCACAGCATTCTTAGATAATCCATTAGTCGTCATTGCCCCTAAAGATCATGCTCTTTCTGGGCAAAAATCAATTCCTCTTTCAGTACTGCAGCAAGAAACTTTTATTATGCGAGAGCATGGTTCTGGGACTCGAATTGCAATGGAACGCTTTTTTGAGCAGAGTGGATATAGTATTAGTTCAGTGATGGAAATGAGTAGTAATGAAGCTATTAATCAGGCTGTTGAGGCGGGATTAGGGCTTGGTATCGTCTCACGGCATACTTTGGAATTGGAGTTAGCTCTGGGGCGTTTAGAAATTTTAGATGTCGAGTCATTTCCAATTATGCGGCACTGGTATTTAGTGCACCGTCATGGCAAACGACTAACAGCATTAATGTCTGCCTTTAAACGGTTGGTTATTGAAGATTCGGCTGAAATATTAGAGTGATAGTTGTTTGGTTTCTAACCACTTAACTTGTCCAAAGCCTGCAACAAGTCGAATTTTACTGAGCTTTAAAAGATAAAAGTGGAAGCCAGGTAAACCTAATATAATTTCAGAATCAGGAAATTGACGAAGGTAATCAACACGCAGATTAGTCTCATCTGGGGCTTTTTCTACTTCAGCTAAACAAGTGATTCGTGCACCTGCACTTGGGTTATCAGCATCTTTTGGATCAAATATTGTTAATGATACTTTCGGGTTGGCTTCAATATTATGTGTATGTTCAGCTAAATGACTAATTAATATAGCAAGATCGCCCTGGTCATTAATAATATAAGGTGTAATAGAGCCAAAAGGGTAACCAGGTTCTGTTAGTGAATGCGTTGAGAGCACTCCGTATTGTTGAGCCTTGATAAATTGACTAGGATTTAATGTTGTCATGGCATTGTTATCCAATTAATCTCTTTAGCAGTTTGTTCCCCAACCAGACAAAACCGTAAATCTTTTGGCATTTTAGCTTGGGCGTTACTAACAGGTATTCTACCCGCCATAATTTCAGCATAACGTTGAGGGAATAGTGGTTTTTGATCGGGTTTAGCATAACCATTAGGGTAGAGCGGTTGAGTGTTTTGATAATTGTATTTATCACTTGCTCCAACAGTGTGCAAAATCTCATGAGCCATTACAATCACATTTTGTTTGTTTTGTGCAGGTTTAGCATAGGCATGAATAATACCAATTAACCCCTTTTGAAGACCTAGCGAGTGTGCAAGTGATTCATTATCAGAACCTTGATGATAAAGTACATATAAACGAATTCGGTTCTTGTTTGAAATGTCATCGGGTGTGTTTTTATAGGCCCAGTAGCGGAGCTTCATACTCCATAACATTACTTTTAGCCTGTCATTACGATCAGCGGGAGGGCTAGGAGGATGTGAACTGATGGTGTTTCCGAGGCTTGTGAGCATCGGTTTATCGATAATAAGTTGATATTTTTTTGCACTGCGATTAAAAAAATCATCAATATCTTTAAAGCTTTTAGTGGATAGGTTTTGGATATAGTGTTCAGTTTCAGGGCTTGAATCACCATTGATGGGATAGATGACCACGTTGATGGTTTGATACCATGATGTGGTGTTGAGTCGTTGTTCTTTAGTATATATAGCAGCGGATGCTAATAGACCTAGTAGAATAATAACGCGAATATTTCTAAAGCTAAATACTTTCATAGAGACTCATTCTATATGAAATTTGAAGTAAAAAAAAAGCCGCTTGGATTATCCAAGCGGCTTTTTAATATCTTAATGCGAGATCAGTTTAAGCTGGAGTAACATTCTCAGCTTGTGGACCTTTTGCACCTTGAGTAACTTCCATCATTACAGCTTGACCTTCTGCTAATGATTTGAAACCATCAGCTTGGATTGCGCTGTGATGTACGAATACATCAGGACCATTTGCTTGCTCGATAAAACCGAAACCTTTTGCATCGTTGAACCATTT
>ENA-OSET01001130-OSET01001130.1-sediment-metagenome-genome-assembly--contig:-NODE-1130-length-28289-cov-14.092656_pt1 | contig 28289 bp, 26 predicted proteins | sample MGYA00237882_ERZ534229 | MGnify/ENA primary metagenome ERZ534229 (study PRJEB26408, sample SAMN06266212) | sediment metagenome | isolation source: Hudson Canyon methane seep mesocosm | place... | reverse complement strand
GTTGGTGGTGGTCGTACAGGTATCATCGAAACAACATTCCGTGATGAAACTGAAACTGATTTATTCGGTGAGCAAGCGGTATTATGTGGTGGTGCTGTTGAACTAGTTAAAGCTGGTTTCGAAACATTGACTGAAGCGGGTTATGCGCCAGAAATGGCTTATTTCGAATGTTTGCATGAATTGAAATTGATTGTAGATCTTATGTATGAAGGCGGTATCGCTAACATGAACTACTCGATTTCTAATAATGCTGAATACGGTGAGTATGTTACTGGCCCTAAAATCATCAACGAAGAAAGCCGTTGGGCAATGCGTGAAGCATTGAAAAACATTCAAGAAGGTAAATACGCAAAACAATTTATCCTTGAAGGTCAAACTGGCTACCCAGAAATGACATCAATGCGTCATATCAATGCAGAACATCCAATTGAAAAAACAGGTGCTAAATTGCGTGAAATGATGCCTTGGATTCAGAAGATTGTTGATAAAGATAAAAACTAAGATCTATAATCAACAAAGTTAAATTAAACGGGGGCTGATATGAAAATATCAGCCCCCGTTTTGTTTCTGATATGATAACTTTTAATCAATATGTATTTATAGGATTCACCTGAGTAATGGATAGTGAAAAACAACGAAGTCGCGGTATTTATTTATTACCCAACTTATTTACTACAGCAGGCTTATTTGCAGGGTTTTATGCCATTGTTGCCGCAATTCGAGGTGACTTTGAATCTGCCGCTATAGCAATATTTATTGCCATGATTATGGATGGGTTAGATGGTCGTATTGCTCGCATGACAAATACTCAAAGTGATTTTGGCGCAGAATATGATAGTCTCGCTGATATGGTATCATTTGGTCTAGCTCCTGCTTTAGTTATTTTCTTATGGTCATTATTAGACATGGGTAAGTTTGGTTGGATGGTGGCATTTATTTATGCGGCCTGTGGTGCTTTACGTTTAGCACGTTTTAATACGCAGGTTGGTATTGAAGACAAACGTTATTTTCAAGGCTTACCAAGCCCTGCCGCTGCCGCTTGTTTAGCAGGTTGGGTTTGGGCTGGAACCAGTAATGGTGTCGATCCTGCTTTAATGACGACTATAGCAATGCCATTAACTTTTGCCTGCGGTATTTTGATGGTCAGCACCGTTAGGTATCACAGTTTTAAAGATTTAGATCTACATGGAAAGGTACCGTTTGTTGTGATGTTAATTCTAGTTCTAGTTTTTGCACTTATTGCCAGTGATCCACCTTTAGTTCTGTTTGGAGGGTTTATGCTTTATGCTTTATCTGGACCTGTTCTTACACTAATAAAAATACGTCAACATCGTACAGGACGAAGACAAGACAACTAAAGCCAAGGAGCGGTGAATGAATAAAATTATTCCCCCTTTCTGGGACGTGGTTCCTACTTTTTTTTTATTACCTCTGAGAGGAGTGGGGCTTGCAACGCTATTGCTATTTTCAGCAATTGTAACGATCTTACCTTCTACACTGACATATCTAGCCATATTTTTTGCAACCATAAAATATGCTATGGAAATATTACAGAATACGGCTAAAGGTAAGTTAGAAGCACCTTCACTAAGCATTAAAATGTTGAATGAGCATTATAAACTCCCATTCAAGCAACTTATATTATTTATGCTACCTTCGTTTGTTCTATCTAAGTTTGGTGATATCTCACCAGTAGTTAATATTGTTTTCATCCTTTTTTGTTCCATTGTATTACCAGCAAGCGTAATGACTTTGGCCTATACGCGCCATTTAAGAGCAGCGATTAATCCTTTTGAATTGATTGGGCTGATCACACGTCTAGGTTGGTCTTATGTCATTCTATATGTTTTTTTATTTTTATTGAGTGGTGCAGCACCCACAGCTCATTACTTTTTTATAGAGAATATTGGCCCATCAGTATTCTTTACTATTTTATTTCAAATCTATTTCTTTTGGGTGATGTACGCCATGATGGGCTATGTTTTATACCAGTTTCATGAGGTGATTGGTTATGAGCTACCGCATGAAAGAACAAATCGAGTAAATAAAATAAATCATAAAGTTGCTCCATTGTTAATCATTGAGGACGCTATTGAAAAAGAAGATTACTCTACGGCGCAGAGCGATTTAAAATATCTTATTACGAGGAATCCTAATGATTTAGCACTTCGTCGTAAATTTCATAAGCTAGTGAAAATATCGGGTAATTCGACAGCGCTGATAACTCAAGGTGCAGAAATGATTGGGCGTTTGCTTGAGGTAAAAAAGAATGTTGAAGCCGCTAATGTTTATTTAGACTGTATCCAGGCATCTCCTATTTTTAAACCTATTGAAGAATCTGACTATTTTCCTTTAGCCCATGAGTTGAAGATGATGCGCCAATTTAAAAAGGCTGTAGCACTCTGTAAAGACTTTCATATTAGCTACCCAAATAGCAGCACAATCCCACCTTTATACTTGTTAAACGCAGAGATACTTATTGAAGATTTGTCAGACTATGACAATGCAAAGCCAATATTGTCTTACTTAAAGACATACTATATTGGCCATGATATCGAAGATAAAGTGGATCGTTATAATCATTTTTTATCCAAAGTATAATTTACTTAATTGAGCTCACATGATTTATAAATAAAGTAGCTTGGTGATGAGGATATTTTTCATTTAGGTAATGACTATAAGCTTTAGCTTTATCAAGCTCATTCTTTTTATTAAGTTTATTTATTAGAGACGCTATGTGGTCAGGTAACTGAGGAAATTTATCTGATTGTTTTTGCATTATGGATATTACTTTCTCTGCCTGCTCAAAAGCATCACGAGTAGTGAATCGCCGAATTAGATTGTTGAGTATTGATATGGTGTATCGTGGGGATTGTAATTTGCTGTACTCATCAAACACATCGAGAACAAGCTTGTCTGTCGCCTCATCCCGATCCGTTAATGATAGAATTTTTGCTACGCCATGATGATGAGGTTGAGAGCCTACTGATAACTTATTCGTTCTGTAATAGCCATATAACACTTCACGGTGTTTAGGTCGCTTATCTAATAATTCAGCAAAAATAGGCGCTGCTTTTTCATATTCAAGCTCATTTACTAAGCTATTAGCCTGATTTAAGCTGCGGTTAAAGTCTTCATTTATACTTCTTTCATTAAGATAAGAATAATTAAGATTTGGATGTTTTGTTTTGCTTATGATGAACGCAATAACAGCGCCTGAAATAAGCCCACCAATATGAGCTAAATAATTAACATTACTAATATCTGAATAATTAAATTGCTGAAAAAGTTGAAAACCTAACCAGAGTACGAGTAGGTAGATCGCTGGTAATTTAACGTAATCAAAATAAACGTAGATAAAATAAAAAAAACGTACTTTTCTAGTATTAAATAAAATGGCATACATTCCCATTAGACCTGCAATAGCACCAGATGCACCTAATGAAATAACTAGGCTGTCAATACCTGATGGAATGGTTATTAAAACCGACAATGCCCCAGATAATAAATAGGCGATCAGGAAAGTAGACCGATTCATCGATAACTCGACGATAAAACCGACAGCCAGTAAAAAAAGCATATTTCCCCAAAGGTGAGAAAAACCTGCATGTAAAAACATATGACTAATAAGAGTTATTAATGTGGGGGCTCCTGTTTGAAAAGAGAATTGCCAACTAACTATACTTTCTTTCATTTGAGTTAAGTTATTACGCTTCAATATCCATTCATTATATGCGGGATTAGACGTTGTAATAACCTCTTTGCGTTCTAATGCTTGCATAAATGAGCGATCAAACTCTAAATCAAAAAAGGATGGGTTCACATTTTGAGGATGCAATTTATTTTGTTTCTTTAGCTGTTCTTTATAGAGAGGGAGTTCGATCTCGGCTAAACCTGATTGGTGATAGTAATGCTCTATTTGATGAAACTTTTCATCGTCATTAAGTTGGAATGAGAAATAGATTAGAATATTAACGAAAATAAGAAATAGGGTGATGATAGGAGGGTTTTTCCAATCTAACTTTTTATCGAAGGGAATGATTATCATATTATTTAAATTTAAGACTTTCCTACTAGAAGTATGTCAGCAATTATTCACTATAATTAGATCAAAAGAAATATCAAAGTATTCTCTACTTCTAGCCTGCCAGCAATGAAACAACAGACTTTTAATGATTGAATATGACATGGATATAAAACAACTACTTGGCAATACAGTGAATTCAGACTAAAATTGTTGTATGAACTCAATGCAAATAAAACAATCTCGGATAGCTGATATCACTCAGCACAGTTTAGTTGCGGCTAAAACTTGTTCATTATTCCTGCTACGACTGCCTTAGGGCATACAGACTTAGCACCCCCAATCAGTTTAAATACTGATAAATCCTTAGCTATATATTTTTAAAAGTCTGCGTAAATGGAGCAGGAAAATGAGTGACAAATTAATAATTTTTGATACAACCTTGAGAGATGGCGAGCAGAGTCCTGGCGCATCAATGACCAAGGATGAGAAAGTCCGCATCGCCAAATCATTAGAGCGTATGAATGTTGATATTATCGAAGCCGGATTCCCTATTGCCAGTGTGGGGGATTTTGAATCAGTTCAAGCCGTAGCAAATGCCGTTACAGAAAGTCGTATTTGTGGTTTAGCTCGTGCATTAGATAATGATATTGATCGTGCTGGAGAAGCTTTAAAAGGAGCGAATGCATCACGTATTCATACCTTTATTGCTACATCACCTATTCATATGGAAATGAAACTTCGTATGAGCCCCGATCAGGTCATCGAAAATGCGGTCAAAGCCGTGAAACGAGCACGTCGTTATACTGATGATGTAGAGTTTTCACCTGAAGATGCCGGACGAAGTGAACCAGAATTTTTATATCGTATTTTAGAAGCGGTTATTGATGCGGGAGCAACAACCCTAAATATTCCTGACACTGTAGGTTATAACTTGCCTCACCAGTTTGGTCAGTTAATTTACAATTTACGTGAAAATATTCCAAATTCAGACAAGGCGATATTTTCTGTTCATTGTCATAATGATTTAGGTTTAGCGGTAGCAAACTCCTTATCTGCAGTTTTAAATGGTGCACGACAAGTTGAATGTACTATTAATGGCTTAGGTGAGCGTGCAGGTAATGCTGCGATTGAAGAAGTGGTCATGGCAGTGCGTACACGTCAAGATATGTTTAGTTGCGATACAAGTATTGATACAACACAAATATTAGCAGCTTCTCGTTTAGTATCAGGTATTACCGGTTTTGCTGTACAGCCTAATAAAGCGATTGTTGGTGCTAATGCGTTTGCTCATGAATCAGGAATACATCAAGATGGTGTGTTGAAAAACCGTGAGACATACGAAATCATGCGTGCTGAAGATGTAGGCTGGAATGAAAACCGTATGGTGATGGGTAAACATTCTGGACGTAATGCATTTAAAGATCGTTTAAAACAGTTAGGTACTGAGTTTGAGACTGAAGCTGAATTGAATGAAGTATTTCGAAAATTCAAAGCCTTAGCTGATAAAAAGCATGAGATATTTGATGAAGACTTACAAGCGTTAGTCAGTGATACAGTTACTTTAGATAATGAACGTATTAGCTTAACATTTTTAAAAGTGTGCAGTGAAACAGGTGAAACGCCTGTTGCATCTGTTACGTTATGTATAGATGGTGAAGAAAAACAAACTGAAATGTCGGGCAGTGGCCCTGTTGATGCGGCATTACGTGCTGTTGAAGCACTGGTTAAAAGTAAGACAGAATTACAGCTTTATTCAGTCAATAACATCACAAGCGGTACTGATTCACAAGGTGAAGTGAATGTTCGTCTAGAAAAAGGAGGGCGCATTGTTAGTGGTCAAGGTTCTCATACCGACATTGTAATTGCATCAGCAAAAGCGTATATCAATGCACTAAATAAAATTTTAGTGTCTGTTGATCGCGCGCACCCACAAGTTTAATAGACATACTTTGGAACTCACACCCAGACAGTTATTCTCACTTAGTGAAATGGGCATTCCTGTCTGGGAGTTCCGCTCTGCGGAGCCTGAAGAAAAAAGGGCTGTAATCGAGAGAATAGTCCCGATAGAGCCGAGCGAACAGTTATTAAATTGTGATTGGATCATCCTTATAGATGGTCAGAATTACAGTGAACAGGCAAGGCAACTATTACTTTCAATGCTGTTTTCAATAGGCATTGAACAAAATCAAGTTGCAATAATAGATTCAGATCAACTAGCTCCACTACAAAACGTGCCGTCACAAAAAAAAGTACTCTTTGTATTGGGGGAATATTTGGCACATTCTTTACTGAGTGAGACGATGAGTCGTGGCGCCATTCATCAAGCATTGAGCACAAACATCACGACTGTTGTTAGCTTTTCATTAGATGAATTATTAACTAGCCCAATGAATAAAGCATTGGCATGGCAAGATTTGCAGTTAGCTAAGCAAGCATTAGTTCAATAATGAAATATCGTGAGATGACAGCTGACGACTTGGTTATCGTCGTTAAGATCGAACAAGATGCAAATCAATTTCCTTGGTCAATCAAAAACTTTGAAGATAGCTTGAAAGCTAAACATCAAGCATGGGTTTTTATTAATGATCAGAGTGAAATACAAGCTTATACGGTTGTGCAAAAAGTCGTTGATGAAACACATTTGCTAAATATCTGTGTTAAACCAACGGCACAAGGGCGGGGCTTAGGTCGTGAAGTATTAAATCATGTGGTTGATTTTGCCAACAGTATTTCATCTGTTCTAATTGTTTTGGAAGTACGTAGTTCAAACCAACGCGCCCAGCAGATGTATCTAGGCGCTGGCTTTAATGAAATGTCAGTGCGGAAAGATTATTACCCAGCCAAAGATGGCCATGAAGATGCCGTACTTATGGGCTTAGATCTGGACTTGATGTCCCTGTTTAACGAAAGCTAACAAATTTAAATATAAGGCCTTACTTGCTTTGCTTTTAAGGCTCAACTAGAATGACCAAGTTAAATACTTGGTTATTATTATTTTAGGAGATTACACCATGGCTTTTGAATTGCCACCACTACCGTATGCTGATGATGCATTAGAACCTACTATTTCAGCAGAAACAATCAGCTTTCACTATGGTAAACATCACCAAACATATGTGACAAATTTAAATAATTTGGTACCTGGTACTGAATTTGAAGGTCTATCACTAGAAGACATCATCATGAAGTCTAGCGGTGGTATTTTTAATAATGCTGCGCAAATCTGGAACCATACTTTCTACTGGAATGGTTTAACGCCAAACGGTACAGATTCTGTTTCTGGTGCTCTTGCAGCTGCTATTGATGCAACATTTGGTTCATTTGATGAATTTAAAGCTAAATTCTCAACGTCTGCAGCAACTAACTTCGGCGCAGGTTGGACATGGTTAGTTAAAAATGCAGATGGTAGCATTGAAATCGTTAACACAAGCAATGCTGGTAGCCCGCTAACCGCTGGTCAAACACCATTATTGACATGTGATGTATGGGAACATGCATATTACATTGATTTCCGTAATGCACGTCCAAAATACGTTGAAGCATTCTGGGGAATTGTTAACTGGGAATTTGTTGCTGCTAATTTTGCAGCTTAATACCTATGATATCTAAGCAAATTTTGCTTAGATTGGTATAACGTTATAAAATACTCCGTTATTTGAAAAAAGACAGTTTCATTTGAAACTGTCTTTTTTTGTTTTAGGCCTTTCAAATAGTAAAGGCTTGGGTTTAGCGGAGTAGCACCCATGACTGCAGTCATGCCAACATATGGACGTCTAGATGTCGCTTTCACCAAGGGTGAAGGCGTATGGTTAACAGATACAGATGGTAAGCAATATTTAGATGCTTTAAGTGGTATCGCTGTCTGTAATTTAGGGCATGCACACCCTGCTATTGCAAAGGTTATTGCCGACCAAGCCAGCACGTTGATCCATACTTCTAATATTTATCAAATTCCACTTCAAATTGAACTGGCTGAAAAGCTCGCTTCACTCTCTGGTATGGATCAGGTTTTTTTCTGTAATTCTGGTGCAGAAGCAAATGAAACGGCTATTAAAATCGCTAGAAAGTATGGCCACAGTAAAGGAATAGATAAACCCGTTATTATCGTTATGGATGGGAGTTTCCACGGTAGAACAATGGCGACATTAACAGCAACTGGGAACCCGAAAGTGCATGCTGGTTTTGAACCGCTAGTACCTGGTTTTGTAAGAGTCCCATACAATGATCTTGATGCACTAAAAATGGCAGTTGGTCATTGGCCAGAAGCTGTGGCAGTTATGGTTGAACCTGTTCAAGGTGAGGGTGGTGTAAAAGTACCTGATGCTGATTACCTTGCAGGTGTTCGTGAGCTTTGTACGCAACGTCAGTTATTGATGATGTTAGATGAAGTTCAAACAGGTGTTGGGCGTACTGGAACCTGGTTTGCTTTCCAGCAAGCAAGTGGTGTCACTCCTGATGTCATGATGCTAGCTAAAGGTTTGGGTAATGGCATGCCGATTGGTGCTTGTTTAGCATCTGGTTTAGCGACAGATGTCTTACAACCTGGTAATCATGGTTCAACTTTTGGTGGCAATCCTTTGGCTTGTCGCGTTGGATTAGCCGTCTTGGATACGATCGAGTCTGAAAATGTGCTGGATAATGTTATGTCACTATCAACGCATATTGTTGATGGATTTAAACACGCTCTAGCAGAGCAAGAGGGTGTGAAAACAACCCGTTCTTCTGGCTTTATGTTTGGTATTGAGTTAACTATCCCTTGTACTGAATTAGTTCAACAGGCACTAGAAAAAGGTATATTGATTAATGTAACGGCAGATAAAGTCATTAGACTACTGCCTCCTTTAGTTATTAATATTGATGAAGCTAATAAAATGGTGTCACTTGTAAGTGACTTAATCATTGAGTTCCTTGCTTCTAAATCAGTTAAGAGCGTAGCGTAATGAGACATTTTTTAACATTAAAAGATTTTACTTCTGATGAGTTACAACAATTAATTCAACGTGCAATTGAATTAAAACGATTGCATAAAGCAGGCGAAATCTATGAGCCTTTAAAAAATAAAGTATTAGCCATGATTTTTGATAAATCATCTACGCGTACTCGAGTCTCTTTTGAGTCTGGAATGGTTCAGTTTGGCGGTGGTGCCATCTTTTTATCACCCAATGATACGCAATTAGGTCGTGGTGAGCCTGTTGAAGATTCAGCACGCGTCATTTCCAGTATGGTTGATATGGTGATGATTCGTACCTTTGATCATAATATGGTTGAACGTTTTGCAGATTATTCTTCAGTCCCAGTTATCAATGCTTTAACGGATGATTACCATCCATGTCAGTTATTAGCTGATATGCAGACTTATGTTGAACATCGCGGTTCAATTGAAGGTAAAACAGTTACTTGGGTAGGGGATGGTAATAATATGTGCCATTCATATATCAATGCAGCCGATCGCTTTGGTTTTAATTTAAATATTGCTACCCCCGTAGGTTATGAACCTAGAGCTGATATTGTAGCGGAAGCCGATGCCAGCATTACATTATTTAATGATGTAGAAAGTGCAGTGAAAAACTCTGATCTAATTGTCACTGATGTTTGGGCAAGTATGGGGCAAGAAGAAGAGCAGAAAAAACGTGAACTCGCTTTTGCTGACTTCCAAGTGACAGAAACAATCATGGCCTTGGCTAATAAAGATGCATTATTTATGCATTGTTTACCGGCTCATCGTGGTGAGGAAGTATCGGCTGAGGTAATGGATAAGCCAGACAGTGTGGTGTGGAATGAAGCTGAAAATCGTTTACATGCTCAAAAGGCATTATTAGAGTTCTTATTTGTTAATCGCGAAGTTGATTAGTTAACACTTGTAAGCGTTCTACAGTGCCAATATCTGACCACTGGCCTTGGTAATGTTCTCCGCTTAGCTGTTGATTGTTGATAGCATTAAGTAGTAAAGGCTTTAGTGCAAGCCGTTGTACCTTATAACCAGCAAAAAATTCTGGATGATAAATTGAAATACCACTATAGGTTAATTTCTCTTTACCATCGCTATTGACCAATCCAGATCTTAATGAAAAATCGCCTTCAGGGTTATGTTCAGGATTATTTACAAAGACCAAATGACCTAGCAATGAAGGCTTAAGTAAAAATTGCTTGAGCTTCTCGAAAGGATAATCAGTCCAGATATCACCATTGACAACTAAAAAGGGTTCATTTCCCAGTAAAGGTAAGGCATTAATAATTCCTCCAGCTGTTTCTAGTCCACCTTCTTGTTCTGGTGAATAACTAATCCTCGCATTATAAGCATCACCATTCCCCAATATTTTGGGAAACTGCTCACTTAAATGGGCAGTATTAATTACAAGATCGTTAAAGCCCGCCTTTACAAGTGAGTGAATTGTATACTCAATTAAACGAAACTCGCCTGCTGGTAACAATGGCTTGGGAGTATGATTAGTGAGGGGCCGTAAGCGTTCACCACGGCCTGCAGATAAGATGATTGCTTTCATAATATAGCGACTATTTTATCTTGTTGCTTGAGAAAATTGTTCAGTTCAGAAAATTCGGGGTATTTACGACTTATTTTTTGAACATAATGCAGTGTTAAAGGTAAATCATTTAGATAGTTATCTTTACCATCGCGGTATTTTAGTCTACAAAATATGCCTAATACCTTAATGTGACGTTGTAACCCCATAAGATCAAACCAACGAATAAATTGTTCTAAGGTGATATTACTCATTAAGCCTTGTTGTTTAGCCTGAGTGAAGTAATACTCAACCCAGTATGCTATTTTGTCATCAGGCCACGAAATATAACAATCGCGTAGTAGTGAGACGAGATCGTATGTAATGGGCCCCGTGACAGCATCTTGAAAATCAATAATTCCGGGAGAGTTTTGTACTGTATGCATTAAATTTCGTGAGTGATAATCTCTATGAACAAAAACGTGAGGTTGTTCAAGCGCATTATCAGTCAGTAGGTTAAAGGTATGTTGTAAGAAGGAGGGGGCTGGTAGAGATAAATGTTTACCTAGGAACCATTCTGGAAATAGATTCATTTCTTGTTGCAATAAATCACGGTTATAAAGTGGTAAATCATCCTTTAAGGGACACTTTTGCATTGTGATAAGGCTATTGATAGCTGACTTGTAGAGTGAAGCTGTTGAATCTGCTTTAAGTTCATCAAGATAAGGACGGGTGCCAAAGTCAGATAATAATAAAAACCCAGAGCTTGAATCTTGGGCCTTAATTGCAGGGACATTGACATCATGACCATGTAAAAAGGTCGCTATATTAATAAAAGGTTTAGTATCTTCTTGAGAAGGGGGCGCATCCATCAAAATCCAGGTTTCACCTTGATGTGTGACCCTAAAATAACGACGGAAGCTAGCATCGCTTGATGCCGGTTCTAATTGATATTCTGTTGAATCAAAAACCTTTCTAAGCCAGTTATGAATTTCATTTAGGCGTAAATCTATGCTTTTATCTGAATGCATTCTACTTTAGCAGTCCATTTTAAATTGTTGATTATTATTGATGTTTTTTATATTAATGTGAGCGAGTGTATGAAATTATGCTCAAACTAAGATTTGAAGTGTATAGTATTCCGCTCAGTGTGGTATTGCTTTTATTTAGAAAGGTGCCAATAAGCACTTTCACAATCTTATTTTTTACTTAGGAGAGAAAATGAAAAATCTTGTTATTGTTGTATTACTAGTGGTTGTTGCCATTGCTGCTTATGATTATGTTAATAAATCAAAAGAAACTAACCCAGCTACTGCTGCTGTAGAGGTTGTAGCACCTGAAGAAATTAGCTCAGCCATTGTTGAAGTTGAAGGAGCCACAAGCTCAGAAGTTGAAGAGGCAGCAAGCTCAGAATCAGAAGAAATAAATATCATTACACCCGCTGACATGACTGAAGCTGCTCAAGCAGAAATGTACAATCACATCATGGAATACAATCAATGCATGATGAAAAATAGACTTGAATATCATCAGCAAGGTGTTAAAGCTGAGAATGTTGCGGATAAAACATTGACCGCTTGTGAACCACACTTAGATGACTTGAAAGCGACGCTAGTAGCTAACAATGTAAATACAGATTTACGTGAGGGTATGGTCAAAACAATGCGTCAACGTGCTGCTAGAAAGTTGATGTCTACAATAATGCAGTCACTTGCTGGTCAAGCTGCAGCGGCCGCTAATGTTGCACCAGGTCCTGTAACGTTACCTGTTACGCCATAGGGTTTAATTGTTACTTTCTATTGGTTCGGCTGAAGTACATCAACACCTTCAGCTTCAAGCAGGCTAATCAGCCGAATCAATGGTAAGCCTATAAGGCTGTTAGGATCATCTCCAATTAGTTTAGAAAATAAACTAATACCAAAACCTTCTGATTTAAAACTTCCTGCACATTGATAAGGTTCTTCCTGTTGTAGATAAAATGCTATTTGTTTGTCAGTGAGAGTCTTAAAGCTGACATCAAAAGTCTCAACGAGCGACTGAATCGTTCCCGTTTTACTATTTAACAAGGCTAAACCGGTTAAGAACCTCACCGTTTTACCTGAGGCTGCGGTCAGCTGATGTACTGCATTTTCATAATTACCGGGTTTCCCCAATACTTTTCCATCTAAAACTGCAACTTGATCGCTACCTATTATAAGTGCATCAGAATAAGTTTCAGCAATTTTACGTGCCTTTTGTTCAGACAATCGCTGAACTAACTGTTCTGCTGATTCACCTTGCCGAGCGCTTTCATCTATATCTGGTGATGATGTAATGAAATTTAAACCCAGTTTAGCTAAAAGTGTTGCTCGAAATGGTGAGCTCGATCCTAATATAAGTTGTTGCATGTGTAGATTGTGCCTTTATGTTATTACTGTTGGTTCTGTTCGACCTGTCCGAGTTGTAATTTCAGCTAAATCATCGGTAGCTGCAATTAAATCCTGTAGTGCTGATTGTGTTTCTTGGTGAAGCTTATTCGGATCATTTTCATAAGATTCTATATAAACACGTAAGGTTGCACCTTCTGTTCCTGTTCCTGATAAACGTAGAATGATACGAGAACCATCTTCGAAACCTATACGTAAACCTTGATTGTTAGAGACACTATTATCAACAGGATCGGTGTAGCTAAAGTTATCAGCATAGCTGACTCTTTTACCTGCTAATGATTGTCCTACTAAGCTTGAAAACTGTGCTTCTAAATCAGTCATCAGTTGTTTGGCAATATCACTTGGAATGGCTTCATAATCATGACGAGTGTAGTAGTTTCTGCCGTATTCCTGCCAATGTTGTTCGACAATCTCGGCAACAGTTTGATTACGTACTGCAAGAATGTTAAGCCAGTAAAGTACAGCCCATAAGCCATCCTTCTCACGGATATGATTTGAACCAGTGCCAAAACTTTCTTCACCACACAATGTGGCACGGTTTGCATCTAATAAATTGCCAAAGAATTTCCAGCCAGTAGGGGTTTCATGACATTCAATGCCTAATTTTTCAGCGACACGATCAGGCGCTTGGCTTGTTGGCATAGAGCGAGCGATGCCAGATAAACCCGCCTTATAGGCAGGGACACATTGTGCATTGGCAGCCATAACAGCGAGACTATCTGAGGGTGTAACAAAGAAATTCGCACCTAAAATCATATTTCGATCGCCATCACCATCTGAAGCTGCACCTAGTGTTGGAGCGTGATCAGAAAACATTTCGTCAACGAGCTCTTTGGCATAGGTAAGATTAGGATCTGGATGACCATTACCAAAATCAGTTAGTGGAGTACCATTGATGACTGTACCGGCTTTAGCACCAAGAATATTCTCAAGGATTTCCTTACCGTAGGGACCTGTAATGGCATGCATAGCATCAAAACGAATTTGAAATGACTCATTAGATAAAAGCTGTCGTATTGCTTCAAAATCAAAGATCTCAGCCATTAAGTCGGCATAATCAGCTACAGGATCAATGATTTCAACAGTCATATCTCCTAAAGACTGAATGCCAATAACATCCAGTGAAATATCATTATCATCCACTATTTTATAATTGCTAATGGTTTGCGTATTAGCAAAAATGGCATCGGTAATACTTTCAGGTGCGGGTCCACCATTAGAAATATTGTATTTAATTCCAAAGTCACCTTTAGGGCCAGCAGGATTATGACTTGCAGATAATATAATGCCACCAAAAGCCTGATATTTACGAATTACACATGAGGCTGCAGGCGTTGATAATAAACCATTTTGACCAACAATCGCTTTAGAAAAACCATTAGCAGCCGCCATTTTAAGGATAACTTGAACAGCTTCTTCATTATGAAACCGGCCATCGCCACCAACAACTAATGTTTTGCCTACGATATTATTAAGGGAGTTAAAGGTTGATTGTACGAAGTTTTCTAAATAATCAGGCTGTTGAAAAACTGAGACCTTCTTTCTTAACCCTGATGTTCCTGGCTTTTGGTCATTGAAAGGACGTGTTGTGATTGAGATTATTGTCATAATTTGAATCTGCCTGTGATTAATTTGTTAGGAACAAAAAGCATTTATTGCTAATATCATCGTCTTTAAAGAAGTTTACTATACCAACCCTATGATAAGCACTCAACATCCGAATACTGCAGCATTAATGAAAATGGCGACGTACGCATCTGTTGCAACGGCATTGCTATTGATTTTAGTTAAAGTCGTGGCATGGTTTGTGACCGATTCTGTCAGTATTATGGCAACACTGATTGATTCTAGCCTTGATGTGTTGGCCTCATTAGTAAACCTTATTGCAGTGCGTCATGCACTGCAGCCTGCTGATAAAGAACATCGCTTTGGTCATGGAAAAGCTGAGGCATTAGCTGGAATGGGGCAATCAATGTTTATTGCAGGTTCTGCAGGCATTTTATTGCTACAGTCGATTGAAAGGATGATTCATCCACAAGCAGAAATGTCAGGTATTGATATTGGTCTTGGTGTGATGGTTTTTTCTATGGTGATGACTTTAATTTTAATTACATTTCAGAAATACGTTATAAAACATACAAATTCAACCGCTATCAAAGCTGATGCCTTACATTACAAAACAGACTTATGGGTTAATGCCAGTGTTATTGTAGCGTTACTACTCACGTTTTATGGCTACTCCTACTTTGATGCTGTTTTTGCATTGGGTATTGCTGTATTTATTTTGGTAAGTGCCTGGGAAATTGTTAAAGAATCCATTGATTTATTAATGGACCATGAGCTACCAAATGAAGACCGCGAGAAAATAAAAGCAGTTGTTTTAAGAAACCCTAGAGCGGAGGGCTGTCATGATCTCCGGACCCGCAGATCTGGAAATAAAGTGTTTATCCAATTACATTTAGAATTAGATTCAACACTAAGCTTATTTGATGCTCATGCTATTGCTGATAATGTTGAATATGAACTAATGGCATTATTTTCTGACTCAGAAGTTATTATTCATGAAGATCCTGTCGTTATTTCTCGCTCTTAGAACGTGAACTCCATCACAAAGGCGAGTTTTCTCGTATAATGGTCAACACTTAAATCTCAAAGAAGAAATTACCTTGTTTCACGAAGTCCCAGTCCTCATTGCAGCGATTATTGCATTTGTTTTATTTTTGCTTGTACTTATAGTTATAGTGCAGCGCAAACGTAAACAGAGTGCTGAGTTTAAAATGAAGGCGATTATACAACCTTATATTAAGCAGGAAGAGAGGCAGTTTATTATTCCTGATGGCATTGGTGGTTTGCTAGAAATAGAACATTTAATCTTATTGGAACAAGGCTTATTATTAATTGAAACCTATCCAATGGCTGGTAATTTGTTTGGGGCAGAAACTATTGACCAATGGACACAGATTGTTGATGGGAGGAGTTATAAGTTCGCTAATCCACTTCGTCGTCTACGTACATCTCGCCAAGCTATAAAGTCACTTGCGCCGAAGATACCTGTTTTTTGCCGAGTTATCTTTAACTCAGACTCTACGTTTCCAAAGGGTAAACCTGAAGAGGTATCCGTTTTAGGTTCTTTGGATGAAGATATGCAGACTTTGGGAAGTGAACCTCAAAATGCAGAGCAGGCTCTGCAAGCATGGGATAGCATTATGAGAATTGCGCGAAAAGACGGTCAAGCTATCACACGAGAAGGTTCTTTTTAATGTCTGATAAACGTTTAGTCGTTGCCATTTCATCAAGAGCTTTATTTGATTTGGATGAAAGTCATCATATTTATGAGCAACAAGGTACACAAGCGTACTGTCAGTATCAAATAGAAAATGAAGATGTGCCCCTTAAACCAGGCGCAGCTTATGTATTAGTTAAAAAGCTATTAGCATTAAATAATAAATCTGGTAATCAGCCTCAAGTCGAAATCATTTTATTATCTCGAAATAGTTCTGATACAGGCTTAAGGATTTTTAACTCTATCCAGCATCATCAGTTAGAAATTACTCGCGCGGTCTTTACATCAGGTAGTAGCCCTTATTGTTATGTTGAACCTTTTGGAGCTAACTTGTTTTTATCGACTAGCCCTGAAGATGTTCGGAAAGCATTAGATGCAGGTATAGCTGCTGCCACAATCTTACCTTCTAATGTCGGCGAGAATAGTCATGGTGAGCAATTACGGATCGCATTTGATGGTGATTCCGTTCTGTTTTCTGACGAATCTGAACGCATATATAAAGAGCAGGGCTTGCAGGCCTTTACAGATAATGAAAAACAAACAGCTAAAAACCCGCTCAATGAAGGACCATTTAAAGCCTTTCTTATTGCATTAAATAACCTGCAAACAGAATATGACGAAGATGAAGCACCGATTAGAACAGCGTTAGTCACAGCGCGATCAGCACCCGCACATGAACGTGTGATTCGCACATTAAGAGCGTGGGGGATTCGAATTGACGAAGCGATATTCCTCGGTGGAATGAATAAAGGCCCATTTTTGAAATCATTTGGTGCCGATATATTTTTTGATGATCAGGAAGGTCATTGTGAATCTGCAAGGGAACATGTAGCAACAGGACATGTGCCACATGGTATTGCAAATGAATAATTATGACTGGGTTAACCTTGAGTAAACAGACTGAACAACACGTAGATGAATGGATTCAAAAGCTAAGTGATAATGATATGCCTGTATTTGCAGGTACCGTTACGGATGTAACAAGTACCGTTAATAGCGATGATACTTCTGCTGCTGATGTGGCGAGTACAATCCTAAAAGATGCTTCATTAACAGGACGATTATTAAAATTAGCAAACAGCTTTTACTTTAATCCTGGCCGTTATACGATTACAACGGTGACGCGAGCAGTGATGGTTTTAGGCTTTGATCAAGTTCGCGCTTTAGCTCTATCTTTAGTGCTTATTGATTCTTTAGATAATGACGCTAGCAGAGAAAAAATAGCCGATGAAATGGCTCAATCCTTTCATGCTGCAGTTCAAGCTGAGGAACTCGCCAAGCTAACTAAAAATAAATCGCCTGAGAATGTGTTTGTTGCAACATTATTATATCGCTTAGGAAATATGGCTTTTTGGGCCTTTTCAGGGGATAAAGGTGTTGCGTTACAGACCTTAATGGATTCAGGAACCATGAATGAGCATGATGCTGAACTTGAGGTACTTGGCTTTCACCTTAGTGACTTAACCAAAGGGCTAAGTAAGTCTTGGTCATTAGGTGAGTTATTAGATAATTCGTTTAATGGTAATTATAAAGAGGATCCCGTTGTTCAGTTGATCCATATGGGACAGGATTTAGCCCAAGCCTCTAAAAATGGCTGGGATGAGAGTGAAGCTCAAGATGCTCTTAAATATGTAGCCAAAAAGTTATCACTGCCCTTAGATAAAATAGAAGATATAGCCCACAATAATGCTAAACAAGCTAAAAAGATAACTAAAGATTATGGAATAACTGCAGCAAGTAAACGGATCCCTCAAGCAAAAATAATATTGTTAGAACCTGATGATGCACCTGCTGAACATAAGAACGTAAGCGATGAGCACGTGGAATCTCCAAATCTGGAACTTGATGAGCAATTAGATATTGAGCAAGAACAACCTAAGCTGAATAATGAACTTACTCATTCTAAGAAAATAGATGTTGGTGACTCTGAACTTCCAAATGATAAATTAGAACCCAAGCTACTAGCACCTGAACCTGATGCTGCAATTCAATTGTCAGTATTACAAGAAATAACGGAGGCTATTGCAGAAAAACCAAGCATCAATGTTATTTTAGAGATGGTGTTGGAAGGAATTTATCGTGGTGTGGGAATGGACCGATCACTATTTGCTATTTTATCAAAAGATAGGAAGAGGTTAGTTTGCAAATATGCTTTAGGGGCAGAAAGTGAAAAGCTAAATGCACAATTTAATATTGATATTTCACATTCGAGTAATATATTTCATCAGGCTATTATGAGTAAAAAGGGTGTTCATATTCCATCTAACCCAAAACAAATTCAAGGAACAGTCAGTAGAGATACTTTCAAATTATTAGGGTTTCCACCTTATTTAATTATGCCAACTATCGTCAGAGGCAAAGTTATAGGGCTTTTTTTAGCAGATAGAAACGCAAGTAAAAGATTAATTGAAGATAAAGATTTCCTTGCATTTCAACAGTTTTGCCAACAAGCAAACATGGGTTTAACTTTTTTAACGATGCAAGACTAGTTTTCTGAGGTATCTCCGTTTATAATGTTCGACTTCTTCAGGTAGTGAATTGCCTGAACAACAGTTTATGCGAGAGTGGCGGAATTGGTAGACGCGCTAGATTTAGGTTCTAGTGGGGTAACCTGTGAGAGTTCGAGTCTCTCCTCTCGTACCATCTAAATGTAACATTTGGTGATACACAGTCACCAAATGTTATGAAATAAAAAATCCATTGTTTTGAGGTTAAAAATGCAAGTTACTGTAGAAAATGTAAGTGAACTTGGTCGCCGTATGACGGTAACAGTAGAAGATGCCAATATCGAACAATCGGTACAAGAACGTTTAAAATCGATTCAACCAACAGTAAAAATGTCAGGATTTCGTCCTGGTAAAGTGCCAATGAAAATGGTTGCTCAATCACATAGTGGCGCAGCTCGTCGCGATGTTATTGACGCATTGGTACAAAGCAGTATGCAAGAAGCATTTACCCAAGAAAAAATAAACCCTGCAAGTCCTCCTCATATTGAAAGCATGAATGAAGATGCGGACTCACTTGTTTACGCAATGGTTTACGATATATTCCCAGAAGTAAAAGAAGTTAATCTGAAAGGCATTGAGCTAGAAAAAGCAACGGCAGAAGTTCAATCTGAAGACGTTGATAAAATGTTGGAAACATTGCGTGAGCAACGTATGACTTGGGAACCATTAAAGCGTGCCGCTAAAGAAGAAGATGGTGTAACCATTGATTTTGTTGGCAGCATCGATGGTGAAGAGTTTGATGGCGGTAAAGGCTCCGATGTATTAGTCGTTATTGGCGATGGTAATATGTTGCCAGAGTTTGAAAATCAATTGATTGGTATGAAAGCAGGTCAAGAAACAACGATTACTATGACATTCCCAGCTGACTACCGTGCTGAACACTTGCAAGGTAAAGAAGCCACTTTTTCTATAGTAGTTAAATCTGTTGCTAAGAAAAAACTACCTAAATTAGATAAAGCATTTGCAGTTTTATGTGGTGTTGATGCTGGTCTAGCTGCACTTAAAAAAGAAGTGCAAGCAAATATGACTCGTGAATTAAGCACGACATTAAAAGCACAAAATAAACGCAAGGTGATGGATAGCATAACTTCAAATAATGAAATTGCTTTGCCTGAAGGCCCAGTTCAACGTGAAGCTGAATTCCTAATGGAACAAGCTAAAACAAACTTGAAGAATCAAGGTGTCAATGTTGAAGGGATTCCATTTGATATTGAAAACTTTAAAGATTCAGCTAAGCAACGAGTTCTTTTAAGTTTATTAATCGGGAAAATAATTTCTGATAACAATATTGAGCCTGAAGAAGCTAAGGTTAAAGCGGTAATTGATGATATAGCTTCTAGCTATGAAGATCCTGAAGATGTCGTTAAATTCTATATGAATGATCAACAAAAATTATCAGAAATCCAAATGATGGTTGTTGAAGATAGTGTTGTTGAGTGGGTTTACTCGAAGGTTAAAGTGGAAGAAAAAGCATCAACATTCAGTGATGTAATGAATGCTGCTGCAGCATAACATATCACGTTAAATCAGATATAATAGCCCGTACTCATTAGATTGGGTGCGGGCTATTTTTGTTTTATGACTAACAAATTGAGAAACAGATGACTACTAATAATTCAACAGCGATAAGTGATGCACTTGTCCCAATGGTAATTGAGCAAACACCACGTGGCGAACGTTCATTTGATATTTATTCTCGATTACTAAAAGAACGCGTTATCTTTTTAGTCGGGCAAGTTGAAGATCATATGGCTAATTTAGTTGTTGCTCAGATGTTATTTCTCGAATCTGAAAACCCAGATAAAGATATTCATTTATACATCAATTCACCAGGTGGCTCGGTCACTGCGGGAATGGCTATTTATGACACAATGCAGTTTATCAAACCAGATGTAAGCACATTATGTATCGGTCAAGCTGCTAGCATGGGTTCATTATTACTAACAGCAGGTGCAGAAGGTAAACGTCATTGTTTACCAAATTCACGGGTGATGATTCATCAACCTCTTGGTGGATTTCAAGGCCAAGCATCTGACTTTGATATACATGCCCAAGAAATACTCTCAATCCGTGATCGCTTGAATGGGATATTATCAAAGCATACTGGCCAAGATATTAAGAAGATTCGTAAAGATACCGATCGTGATAACTTTATGAGTGGGCAACAAGCAATGGATTATGGTTTAATTGATTCTGTATTAGAACAACGCCCTACAGAAAACGCATAATAAACCGATATATATAACAGTCTGACTGCTAGGAATATTTGAAATGAGTGACGATAATAACAAAGATGATGACGATAAATTACTCTATTGTTCATTTTGTGGTAAAAGCCAACATGAAGTTAAGAAACTTATTGCGGGTCCATCAGTTTTTGTTTGTGATGAATGTGTAGACCTATGTAACGATATAATTCGTGAAGAATTACAAGAGGTTACCACTGAAAGTTCTGAAGATGAATTGCCTACGCCACATGAAATAAATGATGCTCTAGATAACTATGTTATTGGTCAAGAGCGGGCTAAGCGTGTGTTATCTGTTGCGGTATATAATCATTATAAACGATTACGCTTTGGCTCAAAAAATGATGATATTGAGTTATCTAAAAGTAATATTTTGTTAATTGGACCAACGGGTAGTGGTAAAACATTACTAGCAGAAACGTTAGCAAGACAGTTAAATGTACCTTTTACTATGGCAGATGCAACCACACTAACAGAAGCTGGTTATGTGGGTGAAGATGTTGAAAATATTATCCAGAAGTTATTACAGAAATGTGATTATGATGTAGATAAAGCAGAAACTGGTATTGTCTATATTGATGAAATTGACAAGATCTCAAGAAAATCTGACAATCCGTCGATAACACGTGACGTGTCTGGTGAAGGCGTTCAGCAAGCTTTATTAAAATTAATCGAGGGTACTATTGCCTCTATTCCTCCTCAAGGTGGAAGAAAGCACCCTCAACAAGAATTTTTACAAGTTGATACAAGTAAGATTTTATTTATCTGTGGCGGTGCATTTGCAGGATTAGATAAAGTTATCAAAAATCGCTCACATAAAGGTGGTATCGGCTTTTCAGCTCAAGTGAAAAGCACTGAAGATGAGCAAGTCATTAGTGAAGTATTAAAAACCGTTGAACCAGAAGATCTAATCCAATATGGCTTGATCCCTGAGTTTGTTGGCCGTTTACCTGTCGTTGCGACGTTGACTGAATTAGATGAAGCTGCTCTTATTCAAATTTTGACTGAACCCAAAAATTCTTTGGTGAAGCAATACCATAAAATGTTTGATATGGAAGGCGTTGATATTGAATTTCGTGAAGATGCTTTAGCCGCAATAGCTACAAAAGCAATGGAAAGAAAAACAGGTGCTCGTGGTTTACGCTCTATTATCGAAAATGTATTGCTCGACACGATGTTTGATCTTCCATCTACTGACAATGTTGCAAAAGTTGTTATCGATGAGAATGTCATTAGTGGTGAAAATGCGCCTATTCTTGTTTATCAAGATGCTGAAAAAAGTGAAGCTAGTTAGTGAGCACAATGTAAGAAAATACCCTTCAAGTAGCTAAATAGCTATTTAGCTACTTGAATTTAGCTTTATCTCCCCCATATCTATACCCTAAGTTATTCAATAATTCTACAGTCGTGCAATCGACTAAAAATGTTAGAGGTTTACCCTAAATGGAAAATGAAGTAAAAACATCTTTAGCGGGTGAAACATTCACATCCGTACCTGTCTTACCTTTGAGAGATGTTGTTGTTTATCCGTATATGGTTATTCCATTATTTGTAGGCCGTGAAAAATCAATTAAAGCACTTGAGCTAGCAAGTGATGAAAATCAACAAGTACTGTTAGTTGCTCAGAAAGATTCAAATGACGATGATCCTTCAGCTGAAAACATGTATGAAACGGGCACATTAGCAAATATATTACAATTTCTAAAACTGCCAGATGGCACGGTAAAAGTCCTTGTTGAGGGGATTGAACGAGTCAAAGTTATTCATTTAAATGACTCTGATGGCCACTTTAAGGCTGAAGTGGTGACCTGTCTTAATGATGAACCAGATGAGCGTGAAGCAGATGTACTGATGCGTTCATTGCTGAGTCAGTTTGAACAGTATGTGAAATTAAACAAAAAAATTCCACCAGAAGTGATTGCCTCTTTATCTGGAATTGATAATGCAACAAGAATGGCTGATACCGTTGCGGCACATATGACATTGAAGCTGGAAGATAAACAGCTTTTACTTGAAATGAACAATGTGGCAGACCGAATCGAAAAACTGATGGTTTTACTTGAATCAGAAATAGATATTCAACAGATTGAAAAACGAATTCGTAGTCGTGTGAAAAAACAGATGGAAAAAAGCCAGCGCGAATACTATCTTAATGAACAAATGAAAGCCGTTCAGAAAGAGCTAGGTGAGATCGATGAAACAGCAAATGAACTGGATGAACTCACAGAAAAAGTAGATAAAGCAGGCATGTCTACGGAAGCTAAGAATAAAGCTGACTCAGAGCTTAAGAAGTTAAAGATGATGTCTCCAATGTCATCTGAAGCAACCGTTGTACGAAACTATATTGAATCCTTAGTTGATGTTCCATGGAAGAAAAAATCACGTATAGCCTTAGATCTCGATCGTGCTGAGAAAATTTTAGATGAAGATCACTTTGGTCTAGAAAAAGTAAAAGAGCGTATCCTTGAGTATTTAGCGGTACAGCACCGTGTAAAAAAATTAAAAGGCCCCATTTTATGTTTAGTTGGTCCTCCAGGTGTTGGTAAAACGTCTGTAGCACAATCTATTGCACGATCTACAAATAGAAAATTTAGTCGAATGGCTCTGGGCGGTGTTCGCGATGAAGCTGAAATCCGAGGTCACCGACGTACATATATTGGCTCAATGCCCGGCAAAGTTATCCAAAACTTAACGAAAGTGGGCGTTAAAAACCCATTATTTTTGTTAGATGAAATAGATAAGATGGCGCAAGATTTTCGTGGTGATCCGGCATCTGCATTACTAGAAGTATTGGATCCCGAACAAAACTCAAGTTTTGCAGATCATTACCTTGAAGTTGAATATGACTTATCTGATGTTATGTTTGTTTGTACAGCAAATACGCTTAACATCCCTGATGCATTACGTGACCGAATGGAAATTATTCGCCTTTCCGGTTACACCGAAGATGAAAAACTTAATATTGCATTGCAGTATCTATTGCCAAAAGCATTGAAAGATAATGGTCTTAAATCGAATGAAGTTTTAATCGAATCCACAGCCATTTTAGAAATTATTCGTCGCTATACACGTGAAGCGGGTGTCCGTAGTTTACAGCGTGAGATTTCAAAGATTTGCCGCAAGTTAGTTAAAAAAATATTGCAAGAGAAACCAAAAGATAAGATTCTTGTTAATGCTGAAAATATTGAAGATTACCTTGGTGTCTATCATTATCAATACGGCGTTGCAGAAGAAGAAGATCAAATTGGGCAAGTAACCGGACTTGCATGGACTGAGGTGGGCGGAGAACTGCTGACTATTGAAACAGCGATTATGTCTGGTAAGGGAAAAGCCGCTTACACAGGTAAGTTAGGTGATGTAATGCAAGAATCTATTCAAGCCGCTACAACTGTCGTTCGTTCCCGAGCAAAAGAGTGGGGCATTGCTGATGACTTTATGCAAACACATGATCTTCATATTCATGTTCCAGAAGGGGCTACACCAAAAGATGGGCCGAGTGCTGGTGTGGGAATGTGTACAGCATTAGTGTCTGCTATTACTAATATTCCCGTTAAAGCAAATGTGGCCATGACCGGAGAAATCACACTTCGTGGTGAAGTGCTTCCTATCGGAGGCCTGAAAGAAAAACTCCTAGCTGCACACCGAGGCGGCATTACCGTGGTGTTGATTCCAAAAGATAATGTTAAAGATTTAAAAGAAATTCCAGATAATATTAAGGATGGTCTTGAAATTATTCCTGTTCAGTGGATTTCAGAAGTATTAAATGTTGCATTGCAAAAAATGCCGACAGAAAATAGTGAAGAGAATGAAAAGCTTATTTCTGGAGATAAAAGCAGTTATCATGATCATGAGTCCGGAACACAAAATCATCATTAAATAGGGAGAAAGTATGTCACCGATACAGCAACAACGGCTAATAGGGGCTATTTTGTTATTGTGCTTACTCAGTGGTATTGCTTTTTTCCTGATGTCGAATGCAAATGAACCTGACGATAATTTACAAGCTGAGGTTATTATTGCCCCTGCTTTTACGTCAGTTATTGAAGCTATACCAGAAGGTGATGTTGAAATTATGAGCAATGAGGCTGAAGAAGCATTATTAGATCCTCATAATTTGGCTGCAATAGAGAAAGAATTAGAAATAAAACAAAGTGTCGTTACCAAAGAGGTCACTGATCAAAAAGAAAGTGACAAGCCAATAAAAGAAGTGAAATTAAAAGCCCCGGTCAGTTCTCCTTCTATTACTGTATGGTTTTTACAAGTTGGAAGTTTTTCTGTAGAGGCTAATGCTCTTAAGATGCAACAGCAGGTTTTAGAGTTAGGTTACGAGGCTAAAATTACTCAATCAGGTAAAGCCTATCGAGTTCGTGTCGGACCTAATGATAATAAAACTCAACTAGAAAAGGTTGCGCTTAAATTACAAAATAAGTTACAAATAAAATCTCAAATAATTCAAAAAACAAATTAAAATAAGAGCATGCGTGCTTATCTTAGATTTCAAAAAAAAGAATGGGTTGCTTGCCTTTTATTCTGATAAAATCACTTTTTTATTTTATTGACGACTAACCGGAAATACTATGGTTTGGGTTGACTATCTGATTATTGGGATCATATTACTGTCTTCAGTAATAAGTATTGTTAGAGGCTTTATTAAAGAAGTTCTTTCTTTAGCTAGCTGGGCGCTTTCATTCTGGGTTGCGCTGATGTTTTACCCAAATGTAGCTACATTACTTCTAGATTATATTGCAACACCTTCCATTCGTATTTTTACTGCATTCTTTTCATTATTCATTGTCACATTAATACTGTGCGCCTTGGTCAATCACCTTATTTCACAAATTGTTGAAAAAACAGGCCTTACAGGAACGGATAGAGCATTAGGAGTCCTCTTTGGTCTAGTAAGAGGCGCCGCAATTGTTACGCTACTAGTGTTAATTGCTGGAGCGACGCCGATGACTGAAGATAGTTGGTGGCAGAATGCTTTATTACTTGAACACTTTGAAAAAATGGCGATATGGGTGAAAACATTTTTGCCGGCAGATATTGCAGAATATATACACTTTAGTTAATTACTACAGGGCTTGTTATGTGCGGAATTATTGGTATTGTTAGTCAATCTGAGGTCAATCAGGCCCTATATGATGGCTTAACTGTATTACAACACCGGGGGCAAGATGCTGCTGGTATCGTGACATGTGACGATGAGGGTAAGTTTTTCTTACGCAAAGCTAATGGACTAGTTAAAGACGTTTTTCATACCCGCCATATGCTGAAATTAAAAGGCAATATGGGAATTGGACATATTCGTTATCCAACAGCGGGCTGCTCAACATCAGCAGAAGCTCAGCCCTTTTATGTTAACTCTCCCTTTGGTATTGCCTTGGCACATAATGGTAATTTGACTAATACCAAACTGCTAAAAGACGAGTTATTTAAAAGTGATCGTAGGCATTTAAATACTGATTCTGATTCAGAAGTTTTACTTAACGTGCTTGCACATGAGTTACAAAAAACCAGCAAATTAAAACCAGAATCTGAGGATGTATTTAAAGCTGTCTCTCAGCTACATCGTCGTTGCAAAGGTGCTTATGCTGCTGTCGCAATGATCGCTGGAGTCGGCGTGCTTGCATTTCGTGATCCCTATGGGATTCGTCCTGTTGTGATAGGTAAGCGAGAAACTGAAAAGGGCAATGACTATATTATTGCCTCAGAAAGTGTTGCTGTTGACTCATTAGACTTTACGTTAATGCGTGATATTGCACCAGGGGAATGCGTATTTATTGATATGGAAGGCAATATGCACTCGCAACAATGTGCAGAAAATCCTATGTTATCTCCATGTATTTTTGAATATGTGTACTTTGCACGTCCTGACTCAATTATGGATGGTATTTCTGTACACAAAAGTCGAATGCGTATGGGCGCTAAATTAGCTCAAAAAATAAAACGTGAGTTTCCTGATCATGATGTTGATGTGGTCATGCCTATTCCTGATACAAGTCGGAGTGCTGCTGTAACGTTGTCAGAGGAATTAGGCGTTGTTTACCGTGAAGGTTTTATTAAAAACCGCTATATTGGCCGTACATTTATTATGCCGGGACAAACACAGCGTAAAAAATCTGTTCGTCAAAAGCTAAATCCTATTGGGCTTGAATTTCAAGGTAAAAATGTACTATTAGTAGATGATTCTATTGTTCGTGGTACTACATCGCAACAAATAGTACAGATGGCACGAGATGCTGGTGCACGGAAAGTCTACTTTGCATCAGCAGCACCCCCAGTGCGCTACCCAAATGTTTACGGAATTGATATGCCATCAGCTGAAGAGTTTGTGGCACATGACCGTAATGTGGAAGAAATTAGAGATGAATTAGGTGCTGACTGGCTCATTTATCAAGATCTAGAAGATCTAGAATTAGCGGTTAATAAACACAAAGATGTAGATGGGTTCGATATGTCCTGCTTTAACGCTAAATATATTACCGGTGATATTGATCAAGAATACTTAGATTATATAGACTCTTTACGTAATGATGGAAGCAAGGGGGAGAGTGTTAAGTCTAATGAGGTCATGGAGTTACATAATAATGATTAGAGTTAAGGTTAGACTCTGATTAGCTAGTAGTGAGATATTGGATTAGAGACCAGAGTTGGGCTTAAGAACATTAGCCTGATTTTGAGTTTTGCGATTTCTCCCGTTTTCTTATATAATTCCGGCGATTATGCATCAAAAATTACCCATAGAAATAGATCCTTTCAGGCTAGCTAAAGGTGGCTTAACACTAGATGGTAAATTACCATTATCTAGAATGCCTAGATTATCAGGTTTAATTACAGATAGTCATGGTGAGGTTGATGTCAAAATGCACTTTGATATCGATAAGATATTAGGCACATCAATTATGTCAGGTGAGTTTAATGCGTCGTTACCACTTATATGTGAACGATGTTCGGAATCGATGGTATTTGATGCGCGAGTTAAATGTTTACTGGCAATCGTAAATAGTGAAAGAAAAATTGAAGGTTTAGCTGAGCAATATGAGCCTTGGATAATCAATAGTGATGATCCAATCTTATTGAGTTCAATTGTTGAAGATGAATTGATCTTGGCTATCCCTCTGGTACCTAAGCATTTACATGCTTGTTTACCGGAAGAAGCATGGTTTTCGGGTGATGAGCAAGAAAGTGGTGGCGATGAAGAAAAACCGACTTCACCGTTTGCGGCCCTTGCAGCACTCAAATTAAAAGATTAAGTATTATTATTTAGGTTAGGAGTTTTACTAATGGCAGTTCAAAAAAGCAAAAAAAGTACATCACGTCGTGGCATGCGTCGTTC
>ENA-OSET01001128-OSET01001128.1-sediment-metagenome-genome-assembly--contig:-NODE-1128-length-28320-cov-6.019084_pt1 | contig 28320 bp, 30 predicted proteins | sample MGYA00237882_ERZ534229 | MGnify/ENA primary metagenome ERZ534229 (study PRJEB26408, sample SAMN06266212) | sediment metagenome | isolation source: Hudson Canyon methane seep mesocosm | place... | reverse complement strand
TTTTTAACTTTGTTTAAAGCGGAATGGGGTTTACTGAATACTATTTGTTATTAGCAATTGCTCATATCTAATATTTGGAGAAAGTGAAAAATGTACAGAATATAAATGACTGCTATGGTGCTTTGTTACTGTCAGCTTTGATTAAAACCTATAACTTCAAAGTTTCAGTTCAATTCCATCACACCAAAGTTCTCTAGTTTCAGGATTAATTGAAAGATAATTTCCTAAAAACCATTCAATATCGGATGGAAAAAATCCAAGATTAGAATCGGCTAAGTCCTGTTGAATAAGGTAGAGTCCTGCTGCTACTTTTCTTTCATTACGTCTTGTACTGTTTTTTAATATGCGTTTGCAAGTAAATCTACGTTGTAAACTTTTTGAGCAATACATAAAGAATTCTACGTTGGAATCAGGCTCTAAAGTAACTTCACGAACAATATTATTATCTAATATCATCTCTAATTTAAGGTCAGTAATTTTGTATTCTTTATAATTATTATATTCACTAGCTAATATTGATTTTGGTAATAGCCTAACAAGTATTTCCTCTGGTAACCCAATAAGAGACTCATCATAAATATAAAAATCGCTGGATGTGATTTTTATACGATCTAGTCTAAATTCATAGAATGAATCAAATTCAAGCTGTAAACCTAGTTTGTCATAACACCAAACTTCAGGCATGCAATCATCATTTTTAGCATTTTTGTTTTTTGTTTGTTCTGGTTTACCAATAATTGATTGAACTTCCGTTCTATTCATACCGAAAGTAATATTGCCAATACCAAATAAAGGGTTAATTTTCATTTTAATTTAGCTAAGTGCTAAAGAGAGTTTCTAAGATAAACCAATGTACCATTTAACTTTTTATTATCAATAGGAACTATGATATTAGATATTGTTAGGTTTTCTATTGGCTCGTTTATATTTAGCTTGGTATTCACGTCTTTGCTTGGTAACTTCATAAAGCACTATCCCCGTGGTAGTTGCTAAATTTAAGCTCTCAATCATGCCGAACATTGGTATTGATATGCAGGATTTACTTCTTTCTATAACGATATCACTTACACCACGAGATTCATTACCAAACCAAACAGCAAGTTTTGATTGGGTGTAATCAGCCTCATGAAGCACATAGTTTTCCTTTCCCTTGATGTGAGGAGAGGTCACTACAGATGTAAATCTATTTTTTTCAAGATGCTCCAAGCATTCTTCAGTACTATTAAAACGCTTAACAAAAGTCCATTTCGAAGCTGAAACAGATATCTTTGAAAGTGATTTACGTTCTCTCAATTCCTCCCAATCATCAGGTAGAGATTGCCTTGAATCGACAACATAAATTTTTTCTACACCAAGCGCATTGGCATTTCTAATAACAGAACCTATGTTTTTTATATCCATAGGGTTCTCTAGAACAGCGATTAAATTTTTACATTGGTATTCTTTAATTTCATCCGCTCTTTGGCGAATTGTACTCTTTGAATTATTCATATTATCTCGGTTAAACTAGAGTGAGCCAAACAATTATTATTCCCAGGTTGCATTTATTGAACTCATTAAAATTATAAAAAACCACCTACCATGTGATGGATGATTTTTAGATTTATTCTAAGACCTCAAGAAATAACTCATTCAAAGCATCAAACCCTACCGTTCTTTCGTTAGACTTTTCACCATAACTTTCAAGACGTTCAAGTTCAGCCTCAATAAACTTATTGAGTACTGGTATTGCTGGCGCGACTTCTTTCTCTAGGCTAACTCGCTTGCGTTCCAGTAAGTTCGATATTTCGGCATCAAGTAGTTTATCGTTAGCAACCAGTTTTCTCAGTTGATCAAAAACTATAGGCGCAGGCTCGTTGTACTTCTCTATCCATTTAATGGCTAATAACGGTCGTAGTACGTAAAAATACTTTTTTAGAGGTACCATATCGTTTTTCAAATACCCACGATAGTTAGTCTTAGCCATACTACGGTAATGATAAATCCCTTTTGCATTAGAATAGACACTTGTTATCAAGTCCCTAGCATTTGCGGCAAAATGATTATCGTCAACATATACGATTGGCGACTGTAACCATTCAACTATGGCAGGGTTTGATTTCCAAAAAAGCTTTAGTGCTTTTCGGATATCCCAGCCATTAATATCTATCTCATCAACAATAGGATATTCGATGACATCACGTTTATCTTCAAGGTTTACTGCTAAGTACCAATCCTTAGGGTGAGCATAGATGAACCTCACATCGTAGTCGCTGTTGGGTGATTCAAATCCCCATGCGCGGCTACCAGACTCAATAGCATAGAGTATTTTGACTCCATGCTCTGCTTCTGCTGCTTTTATTCTACGTAAGATTTCCTTTTGAACATCTTCGTCTATTTTATTATTTTGCTTTTGTGAGTTATTAGATTCCATTTTCATCTACCTAAGAGCTATCCGCTCATTTTCTGTTTTACTCTCTGCTAAAAAAACACGTAAAGACTTTATTTCAGCTTCACGTACAGCACCACCTATATCAGGGCCTCTTTTACCTTGTGAAATAGCCAGTTTTACAACGGCTTTTTTATCCATCTGAGTTAACGCATTTAGCAATGATTGCGCTAATAACAATTGTGGATATGCTCTATTAACAAAGGTTTCGCCTCTGCCTTGCGCATCACACAAGCATGCTTGTAAAAACTGTTGAAAACGCTGTGGATGCTCTAATGCATTCATATTTTCAACGATTAATTTGTGTAATTTCTTTGGCGTAAGCTCAAATAACTTATGGCACCTTGTATGATTATCACTGGTTAATATAGCTAACGCTTTAAAACGATTGGGTACCTTTAGTCGTTCACAAAATGCTTCAATAACGGCAATCCCTGCTTGTTCATGACCAATTAGATTACCTCGTTCTTGATGGCAATAAGCTTTACCAAAATCATGAGTCAAAGCTGCAAACCGAGTTTCAATATCAAAATTCAAATCTGCTGCTCGCTTTACAACGAGCATTGTATGTGTATAAACATCGCCTTCTGGGTGATGGTTTTCAGGTTGAGGTACACCAACCATCGCCTCTATTTCTGGGAATATTCCCAATCCGTTAAGCGCTTCAAAAAATAACTGCGGATACTTTTCACCAAGCGCCTTCTCAGTTTCTTTCCACACACGCTCAGACACTAAATGAGTTAATTCGCCATTATCCCTAAGCTGCTTCATCAGCGCATATGTATCAGGATGAATTGTCCATTCTTCACCGTAACGAGCAAGAAATCGAGCAACTCGCAGCACTCGCACTGGATCTTCTGAAAATGCTTCAGTGGTATGCCGCAATACTTTGTTTTTTAAATCGGTTTGACCATTAAAAGGGTCGATAACTTTGCCGTTAACATCCAATGCCATTGAGTTTATTGTTAAATCGCGCCTAGCCAAGTCTTCTTCTAATGTCACCGATGTGCGGGCATCCACTGCAAAACCTGTATATCCCTTGCCATTTTTACGCTCGGTACGTGCCAAGGCATATTCATCTTTAGTTTCTGGGTGTAAAAAAACAGGAAAGTCGCTACCTACAGATTGAAAACCTAAGGATGTCATTATTTGAGTTGTTGCGCCTACAACAACATAATCTTTGTCTTTTGATTCGTGACCTAATAACGAGTCCCTTACTGCGCCACCCACTAAATAGACATATTCCAATCTGTTCTTCATTTCTATTTCCACCACATTTTATTGCGTATTACGCTACTACAGAGAAACACTCCACAATGTATCAGTTAATTGCTTCATCAGGATCTCTTTTCCCAACAATTGCTTGATAACATCAATATTGGTTGTTGTATGCATACTAGGCTTTGTTGTGGTAAAACTGCCACTTCCTGCCAATGCAACCAGCAACAATAACTGATCTGCTAAGTGCTCCTCTATAGCCGCTTTAGCGTGAATAAACTTATTCACTCGTCCAGCCGCACGTTTGCCAACTCGTTCTGCCGAAACGCCTAACTCGCCAACAACCTCAAAAACACTACTATGTGTATTACTATCGATACTTAACTGAAAACTATTACCAGGGCCAGGTGTTTCAACTACCTCTACTTGTGACTCAGCTTGATCCCAATTTAATAACCTAACAGCTGTAGATATTTCTCTATCACCTATACTCATAGGCAAGCCACTAACCAGAGCATTTAACGAACAATTTTCGGTGTTTTTAGCAAACTCGCATCCGGCCTTATTCAAATGTAATGGTTTTAACCTATCAGTTGGCACTACCTCTATTTGCCATTTTCCACCTCCAGCAGGGTAGAAACCTAAGGAAAATGTTTTTACTCGGCATATTCCTCCCATCAAACTTAACAATGGTAGGTAAGATGCTTTTAAAAAACTCAATGAAGGTGACATACCATTATGTGTGCCTCCTTCAAATGTTACTGTTGAGCTTTCCTTTGCTAAAGCCAGTACTGGCAATATCGTCTGACACACCAAAACCGTACTACCTGCCGTGCCAATGGCAAAGTGAAAGTTACCAGGCTTCACTTTTCCTGGTGAAAAACGAATGCGGGTTGTACCAAGCTCAACACCTTCCGTAGTCGCACCACAAATCTCTTGTGCCGCTAAAACAGAAGTTAAATGCTGGCGTAACAATCCTGATTTCTTCCTACCCGCTCTAATGTTTATCAGTTCAATATTTTGTTGAGTTATAATGGACAACGTCAGCGCTGTTCTTAACACCTGACCACCACCTTCACCTTGTGAACCATCAATTATCATGTATTTCATAATTTGTCCTTACTTATGCTCCATGTCTGCCATCACTAGCCTTTAACACAAACTATTTGCTTCAAGGTATAGACGACTTCAACAAGGTCTTTCTGTGCTTCCATCACTTTTTCAATATCTTTATATGCATGTGGTATTTCATCAATTACTGATGCATCTTTTCTACATTCCACACCTTCTGTAGCTGCAATTTGGTCTTCTACGTTATAGATTTTTTTTGCTTTGGTTCTAGACATCACTCGGCCTGCACCATGACTACAACTATTAAAACTTTCAGGGTTTCCTAAACCTCTTACAATAAATGATTTAGCCCCCATACTGCCGGGGATAATACCCATTTCGCCTTTTTCAGCACGAACTGCACCTTTTCGTGTTACAAAACAGTCTTTACCAAAATGATGCTCACGCGAAATATAATTATGATGACAATTTACTGCTAATTCGGCAGTTGAAAACTCAATCGGCAATTGCTTTCTTAATGCTACAATTGCATTGAACATCATGATTTCACGGTTCTTGGCTGCAAAGTCTTGCGCCCATTCAACAGCTTCAACATAGTCGTCAAAATAATCATTACCTTCTTCAAGATAAGCCAAATCCATATCTGGCAAATTGATTTGATGACGCTGCATTTCTTTTTTGGCCAGTTCGATAAAGTAGGTACCAATTCGGTTTCCTACACCACGACTGCCTGAATGTAGCATGATCCAAACAGCATCATTTTCATCTAAACAAAGTTCTAAAAAGTGATTTCCCGTACCCATAGTACCCAAATGCTTAACATTGTTACTTTTCTTGATTGCTGGGTGCTTTTCACAAATTCGCTCAAACCTCGCCTGTAACTTCAACCATTCACCTGCAACAATATCAGGCACGTTGTGCCACGAACCTCTATCGCGTTTTCCTCTACTGCTTGTTCTTCCGTGAGGCACGGCAGCTTCAAAAGCGTGTCTAATCGCTAATAAATTATCAGGTAACTGACTAGCCGTTAACGTTGTTTTAGTCGCAACCATACCGCAACCAATATCTACGCCAACTGCTGCGGGAATTACCGCATTAACTGATGGAATTACACTGCCTATTGTCGCGCCTTTACCTAAATGCACATCTGGCATTACTGCTATATGCGAATGTATCAATGGCATAGTTGCAATATTGTTTAACTGTTGTTGAGCTTTCTCTTCAAATGGAACACCTTTGGTCCATGCTTTGATTGTCGCTCTTCCTTCATTTTCAATAACGTTGTAGTTTTTACACATTATCTTTTCCTTAATTCTTTATTATCTTGTTATTATTTATGTAATAAGCGGGCTACAGCCATTTCCGTAGCCCTTTTGTCTATGTTGGAGTTATGTATTGGTATTAGGTAATTTTCACTACACCATTCATCAAACCTTCTAGGCCGCCATATACCGTTAGACTACCAATTTTTTCTGATACTTTTTCTAACGCTTCAAGCTCTTTTAAGCGCATCAAGGTGGGATTGTTTTCCATGACCTTCGCTGTGTTGTGCAGACTTCTTGTTGCTGACGTTTCTTCTCGTCTTTTTATTACATTCGCCTCAGCAGCCTTTTGTGCTTCAACTACCTGATTCAATATTGCTTTCATTTCACCAGGTAAAATGATGTCTTTCACACCGACACTCAAAAGGGATATACCGATATCTGACAAGCGTTCTACTACTAGTTCTTTTACCGTTTCATTGACATACAATTTATCAAGAAGAATATCGTCTAATGATTTAGTACCAACGGCTTCTCTTAGTGCCAGTTGCAACGTTTTATAAACAAAGTCATCCACTTTATCGACACTACGCGCTGCAAGCTCTGCGTCATGTACTTTGATGCTTGCACTTAAATTAATGCGTAAACTAACTCTATCTTTACTTAGAATTTCTTGTCCTGAAACTTCAAGCATTTGTGTTCTGCAATCAAAAGTCTTTAACTCCACTGTGTGGTTAAATTGCCAGAAAGCATGTTGACCAGACGATAATCTTTTAATTAATTGGCCGTTAACATACAACAAACCAATATGGTCTTTTGCTACGTTCAAATCAGCAATTGGCTTAATTGCGACAGTACGCTCACTTTTAATTAATCGTGTTGATGTATTGGCACCTGCGCGATTTATTAAGAAAAGCGTCTTGTCATCTACATCTATGTTCTCATCGATAGATACTTTCTCTAATCGTATTTCGCCAGTATCCTTCCACAGATATAAGTGCTCACTTGGTGCAACGATACCTCTTAGCAAGTCATTAACATATAACAATCCAACTTCAGTGCACTCTAGTTTCCAGTGAGCAATATGCTCTCTTAATTCTTTATTATTTTTATATAATCTTTCCGCATTTTTCTCAGAGAAATACATCGTGTTGATATCAAAAGTAACGAACTCTAGTTCATTTTTTACATCCCAGATTTTGTGCTTGCCTGGTGTTAATACACAATTTAGTTTTTGATTTTTGTACACCAAAACTCTTTGATTTTCTGCTACTAATTTAGTTTTTCTAAACATCTTTAATTTCCTTATTTAATCCTGCTCTCATAATAAAGAGGAGGAGGTGTTAGTAAGGGTTGAATACTTATTTGATAAAGGCCCAAAACTTCACTGTTATGGGGAGCATCCTGCTTGCCAGTACTGATTCGTTCTTGGCGTTTATCAAACATTGGTACTAACTACTTACTAACGTTTCATTACATATCATCGTATAAAGGGTGGGAATTGAACCCACAACAAACGGGTTAAAGCCGCTGCTCTACCAATTGAGCTACCTGTATTTAAGGAAGGATTCGAACCTTCGCCCAACAGCACTAAGCTGTTGCTCTATCCTCTGAGCTACTTAAATGGTTATTAAGATGGGAATCGAACCCATGACTGACGAACCTTAGTTCGCTGCTCTACCTACTGAGCTACTTAATATTTGTTTGATTAGGCATACGCAGTCACATTGTTCAGCGCACCGGAGTGACTTTTTGAATCACATCCTATTAATCAGACACTTAAGTAATTACAAGTCACGTGCCAAGTTAATGAGAAACCGCAATTAAAGTTTTTAATGAGTTGTTTTTAAAGGAGTATTTTATATTACTGTGCTTTTTTATGTATTTGGAGTTGAATAGATAAGTACGAATAGATATCATAATAGATACCGAGCCTATCTATATGGATACATTATAGTGAAAAATACTGTTGTTGTTAGTTTGATAGGAACTCAATTAGACTATGTTGGTAAACGAGTTGATAAATGGGCCAAATGGCGACCTAATGTCAGTTTGTGTAGCCAGGAAGACTTAATAGTTAATCAGCTTCATATGTTGCATGATAACCATAGCAGTCGACTTGCTAATAATGTGGCTGTAGATATTGAATCTGTTTCTCCTGAAACTAATGTTGCATTACATCAAGTCAATTTTCGCGACCCATGGGATTTTGAAGAAGTTTATGCCAAGCTATTTGATTGGTGCCAACAACAAGAATTCGATACTGATAAAAATGATTATTTATTTCATATAACAACAGGTACTCACGTTGTTCAGATATGTAGTTACCTGCTTACAGAAAGCCGTCACTTTCCAGGCCGCCTAATTCAGACATCACCCGATCACAACAATAAAAACAAATCGATTGGGCGTATACAAATTATCGATTTAGATCTATCTAAATATGACCAATTAGCCACGAGGTTTGACGTTGAACACCAAGAAGGTAAAGAGTTCTTAAAAGGTGGTATTGAGACTAAAAACAAGGCTTTTAACAGACTTATTACTCAGATAGAAAAAGTCGCTATTCGATCACAAGATCCCATGTTGTTAACTGGACCAACTGGAGCTGGTAAAAGCCAGCTAGCAACACGTATATTCCAATTAAAGAAAAAGCGCTCGATGTTAAAAGGCACATTAGTCTCGGTAAACTGTGCAACCTTAAAAGGTGAAAATGCTATGGCAGCATTGTTTGGCCATACCAAAGGAGCATTCACGGGGGCAGTAAAATCTAGAGATGGTTTTTTACTTACGGCTAATGACGGTGTTTTGTTCTTGGATGAAATTGGTGAACTTGGCTTGGAAGAACAAGCCATGCTGCTACATGCTATAGAAAATAAAACCTTCCACCCTGTGGGCAGTGATACGCCAGTTCAAAGTAATTTTCAACTAATCGCAGGAACCAATAGAGATTTAAAACAGGAGATTGAAAAAGGGTCTTTCCGTGAAGATTTATTAGCTCGTATTAACCTTTGGACATATGAGTTACCTGCGCTTAAAGATAGAAAAGAAGATATTCCTGTTAACGTTGACTATGAGATAGATCTTTTTGCAAAAAAAACAGGGCACCGTGTGCAATTTAACAAAGAAGCACAAAGTACCTTTATCGGCTTCTCTACCTCTAACGAGGCGCTATGGTCCGGGAACTTTCGTGATTTAAGCTCTGCGATAACCCGGCTGTGTACTTTGGCAGATTCTTCTAGAATCACAGTAGATGATGTCTCAGATGAAATAGAACGATTAAAACGAGCATGGAACCCATCAGGCCAGCAATCAACTAACAATATTTTATATAAGTACCTTCCAAAGGAACAAGTTGAAAATTTGGATACGTTTGATGCTAACCAACTTAGGTATGTACTTGATACATGTCAGCGCCATAATAGTATGGCATCAGCAGGTAGAGAGCTATTTGATGTTAGCCGAATCTTAAAATCTCAATCAAATGATTCAAGTCGTTTGCAAAAGTATTTGATTAAATTTGGAGTGAAATGGGGAGATATTTCATAGATTTAATTTAAATTTTAACCTATGTTATTTTTAGTTGTAATCACTAAAAACATAAGTTTAATTATTAATACAACCAAGACCTGTAAAAAACATAAAATACACGCTAGAGACCTTTAAATACTTAGGTTTTCATATTAAAAAAACAATACTACACAATGTGTACTAAGTGATTGTGTTGAGATAACGTTAACTAACCTGTGTTTATTTTGTTTTTTTACTTGAAGCTGTCATTTATTAGTTTCTTAGTATGGATCTTGTTAAAAATGTGCATATAATTAGGTGTGACTTTCATTAACTATAAGAGATCACATCATGGCTTCCAGATTTGCCAAAACAAAAGACCACTTAGCAAAACCGCTTTATCGATACTCGAAGATAAATGCGTCACTTTCTTACAACACTACAAAAAACACTGAAGCTTTACCTTGCGAAAGCCATCTAGAATACGATGCGTTGCATCTGCGTCAATTTAGTCAAAATATTGATTTTTTCGAAACCCAACCACTATCCGTAATTTGGTTCGATGAAAAAGGGAATAAACGTAAATATACTTCTGATATCGTTGAACGTGATTTAAAAGGTACTTTTCTTGTTACAGAGATAAAACCTGAAATTAAATATAACACCCCAAAAAATAGAAAAAAGTTCGACCTAATTGAGGCTGCTTTTGCAGATGACGGAATAAAATTCCGAGTACAAACTGAACTGGATATCTATGTAGGAAAAAATATTGATACCTATCAAACATTGCATCGTTATTTGTTTAATACAACCAGAGCTGATTACTTAGAAACGGTCCTGAGTGAATCATCAAACGTCATGTCATATGCTCATTATAATGAGTTACTTCTAGATACTAAGACCCCGTCACACATTGTTTTCAATATGCTGGCACAACACCAACTAAACATGAACTTTGAAGAACCGATTCGAAAAGATTTGTTGATTTATAAGGGGGCTTTATGAGTGGTTTCGATAGAAAATCATATGTAAATGCAATTGAAAACTATACTGGCGCAGAACCCCTAAACACAGTGAAAATTGCTGGTATCATTGATAATGTGGCCTTTCGAATTGGAGAATCAAACTCTCCTTCGGTGGCCACAGTAAAACGTTGGTGTAAGCAATCCCCAAATACCAGACGAGTGTTAACAGCTCTTCGTGATAAGGGGGCAAAATGCAAGCATTAGCAACTTCCTATGCCTCATTTACACCAGGTTCAAGGTTTAATTTAAAAAAAGAAGATAACGATGAGTATGAACATTACCTGATCGTATTAAGTGACAGCAAAACGGTTGTGGGTGAGAAAGAAAACGGAGATAGATCACATTTTCTTATTTGTGTATTACAAGGGCTTGTTGGCGAAAGGTTGGAGTTTGTATTAAACAAACCTGATGTGCCTGTCATCCCAATTATGACCGATATACAGCGTGCACAGGTTGACCGCAAAATGACCTACATTATGGCAGCCATCGAAACAAACCCTAGCGCTCCTACCGCTAAAAAGTCAGGCGAGTTGGCCAGAGCGAAGGCCATGGGAATAACAGGTGACAAATTTCCACCAGGGCTTTCAACAATCAATAGCTGGATCAAAAAATTCAATGACAATTTAAGATCTCAAATGGCTTTGCTGTCGCAAGGTGGCCGTGGCCGAAATAGTAAGTTTTGTAGCGATATTGTTGAACTTGCTGATACCGTTATTGTGGACAACATTCTTTGTAGCGAACCTTACACTGGTATTGAAGCTTATGAAATATTAAAAGTAGAAGCATTAAAAATTGGCTATGAGGAAAAAGATTTACCTTGTGCTTCAACATTTGCCAATTGGGTGAGTGACCTTAAATATTATGATGTTGTTGAAGCGCAGTGTGGACGAACTGTACGAGATTTTGAATCTCGCCAAATGATGAAAACCTATGAATGCTCAAACATTTTGTCTAGGGTTGAGTTCGATGCAGTTCACATACAGATCGGCCTTTTAGATGACGAAACTCTCGAATACAAAGGAAGTGTCATTGTAATGATGGCGATTGACGTATTCAGTCGTTGTATTTTGGGCTATAGCATGCATGTTGGTCAAGGTGGTGAAACAGTTGAACTCACAGTGGAATGTATGCAACACGCTGTTATGCCGAAGAAGCGTAAAAACTGGGAGGATATTTGTGGAAAAATGTCGATGGCTGTTTGCGATGCAGGTGCCGCTTTTGTTTCAAATCATTTTTTGAGTTACTTAGCACATTTTAAAATAAATAGACTAACAACCGCTGTAAAGAAACCTTTCCGCAAGCCATTTATTGAGAGCTTCTTTAGAACCCTTAGAATTCAACATCTTAGCAAGCTCCCTGGATATTTAGGCAGTGCTCGATTCAAAGGAGTATTCACTGAAAAAAGCAACCTTAAGAAAGAAGCCACGTTAACCATAAGTGAGTTTAGAGAGTCATTAGAAGAGTACATTTGTGATCATTATCATATGAATAGCCACAATGGGTTAAGAAACAACAGAACACCTTTTGATGCATGGAATAAGTCAGTAGGTGATGCGCCAGGTCTTGTCTCATTTCCTGAAGATAGTGAATTATTCACTAGCTGGGGAGGCAGAGTAAAACACCCCAAATTGCATCAGAATCGAGGCTTTACCGTTAACATTCATCGATATAACGCGCCTATTTTAAAATATTGGTATAGCGAATTGAAAGGTAACCCGATGTACAAGGATAAAGGGGTAGAAATACAAGTGTCTTATAGCCATCTGAATATAGGCCACATAATTGCTTTTCATCCAATATCAAAAGAGTGGGTTTTCGTTCCAAATACCAACCAGAAAGTATATGACGGCATGAGTGAGCTTGAATACAAGTCAATGCTAGATAATGAAGTTGGTCCACCCCAGAAAAAAAGACGAAATGTCTATGATGCCCACAACAACACTGCAATCCAAAATGCTATTGAAAGAAAAAATTCTGTTAAATCTGAAGCAGCTAAGCTAAAAGCCAAGAAAAAAGCTTTAGCTGCTAAAGAAAAAGCGGAAACACTCAAGAAGCAAGGTAAGGAAGATTTAACAAAACCAGTCGAATTAGGTAAAGGAAATTTAGCTGGAAAATTGGCAACCCTTGCTAACCAGCATAAACCAAAGGAACAAGAAGTTCATTATGAGCCATCTCCACCCGTAGAGTTAGATACTGAGGTTAAAGTAACAGAGCAGAAAGCTCGAAAAAAAGGGAGTCGCATTCGTGGAAGTATCGAATAGAGAACACTTTAAAGTTGCATCTGCTTTACCTAAACGCCAATTTATTGAAATGGAATATCAATGAGTTGGATTATATACATGGTAGAGCAGTTGCTGGAGAGCCTTGTGGTTTAATTATTTCTGGTCCAACAGGTGCAGGTAAGACTTTCACTTTAAAGTACTATAAAACAACCTGGGATGCAGAACTACCTGAAGGTGAGTGCTCACCTATTGCATATATTAAAACACCCTCAAAGCCATCTGAAATATTAATACTAGAAAGCGAGCTTAAAGGATTAGGCGACCTAGCACCTCGAAAAGGTAATCCAAGTTCAAAAAGAGAAAGAAAAGAATCGTTAGTTAAAAACATGGGTTATAAAGTACTGATTTATGACGATTTTCAACACATTATTGAATATCGGGGAACTGTTGTAGCAAGACAAATGCTAGATGAGCTTAAAATTTTTTCTGATGACTATGGAATTTCACTCGTTTTTACTGGCATAACTAGTGTAGAAATTGGGGGGCTTATCAATGAACAAATAAACTCAAGGTTTAGTAGCCTTAGGCGTTTAAAAGTTATGTCTGCTGAAAATGACGAAGAATTTGACTATTTTAAGGAGTTTCTAGAAGATTTTTCTGTGACAAAAGGTATTAGTGGTTTTGATATGGCGAGTACAAATTCTGTTTTTCGTTTCGCTTACGCTTGTGATGGTGACCTAAGAATTTTAAATAATATAACGAATAAGGCACTACATTACTTCAGGTTAAGCCAAGATAAAAAAATAGCTTTAAAACACTTTGTACCTGCATTTGATGATGTGGTTAGCGAAGAATGGGATGATATAGAAGTAAAGAAGGTTAACCCATTTGATAGAGATAACTGGGCCACTATTCAGTGACGTGGTTTAATGGATTCGACTACCTAGTTAAGAGATAATAATCTTAATTGGAGATCGAAAATGACAAAACGTAACAAATATTCAAAAGAATTCAAACTTGATGCTATCGCTTTAGTCGTTGAGCAAAACTATAGCCAAGCAGAAGCCTCAAGAAACTTAGGTGTTAATCCTAATATGCTAGGTCGTTGGATCAAAGAAGCTGACAATGAGGATGGTCACGCTTTTCGTGGAAACGGGAAATTAACACCCCAGCAGGAAGAAATCCGTAACCTAAAAGCTCAAGTAAAACGTTTAGAAATGGAGCGTGAGATCCTAAAAAAAGCGACGGTCTTCTTTGCCAAAGAAACGAAGTAAAATATTCGTTCATTGCCCAACATAAGAAGATCTGGCCTGTGGTAGTAATGTGTCACGTACTGGGTGTTAAAAGTAATAATTTCTATAGCTTTCAAAAGCGTAAAGTAAGTACCGCTGTTGATCCAACACATCAAGAAATGATTGCGTTGATCAAAGATATTGCTAAATTCAGCGATAATACTTATGGCGCTAGACGGATTAAAAAAGTACTCAATACATTAAGCTTTCCGGTTAGTCGACGTAAAACGGCTCAACTAATGAAAGAAGCGAACGTTTGGGTTCGTTATAAAAAGAAATACAAGGCAACAACGAACAGCGACCATAACAAACCCATTTATCAAAATGAGCTAAAGCAAAACTTTACTGTTGAAGCGCCAGATAAAGCTTGGGTAGGTGATATCACCTACGTTTGGACAGCAGAAGGTTGGCTATATTTATGTGTCGTTATTGACTTATATTCACGAAAAGTCGTGGGTTGGAGCATGGGGTCAAGAATGAAAGCGCAGCTTGTTTGTGATGCGTTAACAATGGCTATTTGGCAACGACAACCCAGAGCAGGACTGATAGTTCATTCAGATCAGGGCGTTCAGTATGCCAGTCATCAATATCGTCGATTACTCAAATCAAATGGGTTTGTTGGTAGTATGAGTAAAAAAGGGTGTTGTTGGGATAATGCCGTTGCCGAAAGCTTCTTCGGAAGCTTGAAACAAGAGCGAGTTCATTGGCGTAATTATGAAACACGTTATGCCGCACAGCAAGATGTACTGAATTACATTACCATGTGGTACAACAGCCATCGACTTCATTCGTATCTGGATTATCAAAGTCCTAACGTTTTTGAATCAGTGGAGAGAAAATTAGAAATGGTTGCTTAACTAGGTTGACTGAATTTGGTTGACCACGTCATTCACCTCCTTTTCAATTTACGAATGAGTCTAATAATGTTGCAGGACTTACAACAACCGTAATTGAAGAAGCACTTAAATTAACGTCTTACGATTATGATGTTAAAATATTTCCTTGGGCACGCTCATTTTTTTTAGCTCAAGCTAAAGAAAATACTTGTATATATCTGATCTCCAGAGATAAAGAAAGAGAGAAACTTTTCAAATGGGTAACACCCATTTTATTAACAAATGATTATTTTATTGGTTTATCTTCCAGAACTGATATTAAGGTTAATAATATTGAAGATGTTAAAAAGTATAATGTTGCAGTTCTCAAAGAAGACCGAACTTATTATGATTTATTAAAACTAGGTTTTGTTGAAAACAAAAATCTTTTTGTTATTAATGATAGTACGTCAATGTTGAAGCTTTTAACGAAAAGAAAACAAATTGATTTTATTTTAGCTGACACTATTAATGTTAAATATCGGGCGATTTTTAATAATATGGATTATGACTTATTTAAAACTTATTTTAAGTTAAATAAAAAGCCGATAGAGTTATATTTGGCGTGTAGTTTAAAAATCTCTACAGAAGTAATCAACAACCTTTCTCAAGCGATCAATAAAATAAAAGAAAATGGCACTTACGATAAAATATTTGAGGGTCAATAATCTAAAGTTATAAGCAGCGGTTAGATGAAATAAAGGCTAAACCAATTCCTTGAATTTTCTGTGTCTAACATATTGCTGCTCATAATCCATGCATCTAAGATTGTTGCATCGACGAGGCATGATTTTCAAAAAGGTCAGCTTGAAACTTAATCTTTAGGCGATGTTAGTTTTTCTAATAAAGCATAAATTTCATCTTTCAATTCTTTATCGGCTATTTTATTACAGCTGATTTTAGCTTTTTCTAAATGTTCAATTGCATTTGCTTCTTCACCTAGTTCTACTTGAAGTGATGCAACTGAAAAACCAATAGATGAACGGAAATCTTTTGAATTAATCTCTTCAGCTTTAAGTAATGCTTTCTCGTATATAGAAATGGCGAGTGTATAATCGTCGGTGAAGTCGGCGAGTGTTTCCCATTGGACTGGATGGTCTTTATCAGTATTTTCATTTTCGTCGCAAACTTGTTTTAATTCACTATACAAACTATCGAAACGAGCTTGATTTTTTCGTTGAGCAGCATGCATTAAATCTCCTGCCAAAATAAGTACGCGTTTGTATATTTTTGTATTCATGGGATACCTTGTATTTTGTTTTTTAGATCTTACGGTGATTATAATGTTTTTATCTAAACTAAACAGTTAGTCATTTATATATATTACTAAAACGATAATAATAATGACTCAAAACAAGTAGTTTGGTCTGTAGCGTCTTTATTTATGTATCATTTTCGATTTCCTCCTACCTTTTACAATAGAAGCTATTTACTCAGGCCCTTTCACGCTATAATAATTGTTACGTAAGCTAGTTAGTTCTAGTTTGCTTTCCCTGTAAAGTAATTGCCTATTGGCATTGTCATATAACATTATAAGAGCTATATAACATAATGAAACCATACTCAAATATTGCCGAATTAATTGAAACGTTAGAATCGGAAATTAAATCACTTACCGATACAATTTCTACTTTGAAAGAAGAACCTCAAAGCTTTAATGAGCAAATTATTTTTAAGTATATTGATACAGGTAGCACAGGTAAAACGAAAGATTTTGTTAGATCATTGGGTGTGAAGGCTGAACGTGGTTCATTCTATTCATCGGGTGATGTAAGTAAGTTGATAAAAAATGGTGCTGACGATGTATCTCCTGCGTTAATTGATATAGCGCGAAAAGTAGTAAACATGAAAAAAACGGGTGGCATACATCGTTAATCAGAAATACAGTCTATAATTTCCATATAGAGTGGATTAATAAGATTCAAATTCTGATTTGTAATGGTGATAGCAAATCAGAACTATATTTTTCACCAATGAAAAGAGAGTGTTATGAGTAAAGGTATCGTTAAGTGGTTTAATGCAGATAAAGGTTTCGGATTTATTACTCCAGAAGACGGAAGTAAAGATTTGTTTGTTCATCATTCAGAAATCCAATCTGGTGGCGAATACGCAACATTGGCTGATGGCCAAGCTGTTGAGTTTGAAGTTGGACAAGGTCAGAAAGGCCCATGTGCAAATAAAGTTGTTGCTGTTTAAGCGATAACTTATAACAAGTAGGTAAGTCGAATGCGCTCTGTGTATTCGCTTACTTATACGTTATAGATACAACAACGGAAATTTATTCCCATTAAAATGAAATGATCATTTTTATATTTTTACCTTTCCAACTTTTATTGTATTAACTTCTCCTTTATCAGCTGCGATCGTCTTTAGGAGATTCCATCACAACATGAGTGGTAATTGTACTAACTTGTGAAATCACCCCTAGAACATCTGCATGAAATAATTTAAAAGATTTAATATCTTTTGTTTCAATTCGCAATAAATATTCAAAAGACCCTGTCACGTTGTGACATTCCTTAACTTCACTGGCTAACTTTATCGCTTGTTCAAAAGCTAATTGTGATTCAGTTGAATGCTCATTAAGACCAATACCTACATAAGCAATGAAACTATTTCCCATTAACTCACTATCTAAAATAGCACGATAGCCTTTAATTAGGCCGCTATTTTCAAGTTCTTGTACTCTGCGAAGGCAAGCCGAAGGTGATAAGCCAATGATTTCTGCTAGCTCTGAATTGGGAAGTCGACCATTTTTAGTTAGCTCTTGCAATATTCTGTCGTTGTATCTGTCTTTTTTGAACATAAGTTGTGCTTAAGGTTGTATTGTTAATGCTATACGCGCGAAAATTGTAGCAAGTTTCGTTTAAAATTGCATAACAAAAAATAAAGAGTAACTTACCTATGAATTTCGAAGTGTTATCAGCCCTAATTGTTTTCGCATTTGTGTCTTCCATTACGCCAGGCCCTAATAATTTGATGCTGATGAATTCAGGTGCAAATTTTGGCTTTAAAAAGACGATTCCACACATGTTAGGTGTTGGGATTGGCTTTACATTAATGATTGCTTTAGTGGGCCTTGGTGTTATTAAATTATTTGATGCTTTTCCACTGAGTTATGACATATTAAAAGTGCTCAGTATTTTATATTTACTGTATTTAGCATTTAAAATAGCCAGTTCAACCGGAAATCTTGAACAAAAATCTTCAAGTTCTAAGCCTTTTAATTTTATTCAGGCCGCTTTATTTCAATGGGTTAATCCAAAGGCATGGACAATGGCACTAACTTCTATAAGTATTTATGCGCCATCAAAGGATTTAAGTGCCGTATTGTTCGTGGCAATGGTTTTTGGCATAGTGAATTTACCGTGTATTAGTTTTTGGATTGTCTTAGGGCAAAAAATAAAAGTACTGCTAACGGACCTCAAACGCTTGAGAGCTTTCAATATTAGTATGGCGTTATTGTTGATTCTCTCATTATATCCAGCATTATAATTTCGGCATATTTTATGCCTTTAGAAAAATTAAAACCAATATCCATTAATATTATTGTTCTTTTTTATGGTTTATGTCGAACATCATTTTTAACCATCTTAAATTTTCAGGACCAAGATTTGCCTTCTTATGTAAAGAGGGCGTTTCATAGGCTTCTTGATAAACATGACAAATAGCGATCTCTGTAAGTTCTCGCCATCTATCACCATCTAATTCAGGAATACTACCGTTAGCCAAACTCGGACCTGTTAGCGGATCATGTTGCGACTCAGTTGTGCGAAGCGTTAACTCTAACTCTTGCAATATAGGGTTAATGACTTGCAGTGTGTTCGCACTCTCAAACTCTGCTTCAATATGCTCCTCGGCTTCTTTGATTGATTTTTCACGCTGATATTCAGTGATTTTTTCACCTGTAGGTCGCAAACCATATTTATTAATAATGCTGCCAACTCCTGGTAACAACGCTTTTGCTGCTATACCTACTCCTAATAAAGGGTTAACAATAGCGGCCAATCCTCCAACCAATAACATACCATAGGTAAGCTTTTTATCTAGGGAGTCTATTTGGTTTGCTAATGATTCCAAACCACTTGGATTATGGTGAGTAATATCGTTTACTTTTTCCTCTGCAGATTGACGCATGTATCCTTTAAGCATTTCTTCTGAGTGCTCGTTAGGAAAGTGAAAAATGCGCCTCTTAGGTAGGTTATTTATTTCGGGTACACCATTGGGTAAACACCGCATGGTATGCAAAGCAAATTTATAGTCGGAAAGCTCAAAAGGGATAACCAAATAGTGCTTTTCGTCATATTGTTCCCCACTAAACTTATTTGATTTCTCTATCGACACAAATATGGGGAGGCCATTTACTTTCTCTTTAACAATGGAGTAGCTGACGGCTAACTCATCTGTCGTTTTATCTGCAGCTAAGCGAACTGCCTTCAAGCTTTTTTTTAAAAAATCTTTCACTCTTATTAAGGTCCTATTACTGCTATATAATCTTATTTTTCAGGTTTACTCTTATATGATCAATCCTTTTTTATTACTTTTTGTATGTAAATGTTTTCGTTTACATTCAACAAGACCGTTTTTAAAGAGATGAAAACAGCTATTCATGGATTTTTTATACGGAGCAATAACAGCCTTTTGCTTCTTTTATAACTATATTTTCATTATATCCCTTAATAAAGTTGTTCAATATAGTTTGAGCATAACCCGTTGTTTGCGAGCATGCTAAGCCTTGTCCGTAAGGGCCAAAATAAATAATTTCTCCTGATTTATCGATTAATGCTATGGAAGGTGTTGAAGGAATAATGTCATGCTTTTCAATGTTTATATTCTTTATAGTAAAATCATGCTTAGCTGCAAGTTCATTGATTTCTTGAACATGTTCATCACTATATTTTTGGCAATTACAAGTTGGTGTAGAGAAGTGTAAAACCGTCTGTTTTTTGTTACCTTCTATAGGGAGGGAGTATGGCGCTAAAAACGTTGATAATTTTTGATAATCAACGTTTTTTAATTTTTCATTAGAATCAAAGCTTACAAGTTTGTCTGTTATAAAATATCCAAAAGCTAAAAGTGTAAAACCTAACCAAGCAATCAGTATGGCTAACTGAAGCTTGGTTATTTTATTATTTGAAACGGGCAATGTTTTTTTCCATTTCACTGGCAGTATGGCTCACTCCCATAGCTTCTTGGCCTAACGCTTCAACTTTATTTCTGTCTGTTTGAGCTGTTTCCCTTAAGGTTTCAGCACTTCTTGCTATATCTGCCGTGGTGGTTGATTGTTCCTCAACAGCAGCAGCCACGTTCATTGATATAGCACTGGCTTGTTCAACTAAAACTGATGCTTGAGAGATTTGTTCTTGGGCTTTATCGGCTATTTCAATAACTGAGTGTACAATCTCTCTGCTTAGAGTCATTGAGTCAGTAGTTGCTCTAGAATAGCCTTGCAAAAGAGATAAGGTCTCACCAATCTTATTGGTACTTTCTTTAGTTCTGGTAGCGAGCGCTCTTACTTCATCAGCAACTACTGCAAAGCCTCTACCTTGCTCTCCGGCTCTAGCTGCTTCTATAGCTGCGTTCAATGACTTGTTCACTTGTTTTTTCTAATGCTAAGGTGAGTTCTTTGTTTTGAGTAGTAATACTCATTATGTCTTCATTAGTTGATTTAGTGTAGTTGTTTGCCTCTTGCATTTGGTCGCTTAAAAGATGAGTTTCTTCGGCAATAGAGGAAACGGTTACGGCCATTTCTTCTGCAGATGTGGCAATAACTTCTGTTTCTAATTGACGCTGGGAAGAGGAAACGTCTAGCTCTGTTTTTGTTTCCATTAAGTTATTTGAATTGGTGTTCAATTCTACAACCTGATCTTTAACCCCTTGAATTACAGTAGAAAGTAAGCCTAATAATTCGTTGAATGAGATTAAGGTACTGTTATTATTTGTAGATGTTTTTATACTTAAGTCGATTTCATTAACATTGGCTGTTAATGCATTTGCCACTAGAGCAAGTTCTTTACCTGCTTCGCTTTCAGCTTTCATTGATAATGCAATGTATCCTGCAATAACAGCTTCTGCAATGGCATATACAGCATGAATAATGACCGCTGTAAAAACGAGTCTGTTTTCGTCAAATATATACACACCGGTATTATTGACTTGTAATACATAAAAAGAAATATGGTGAATAGCTACAACGATAATCGCCGTAATAAAAATACGCCAATCTTGAAAAATAATGAGGAAAGCCAGTAAAATAAATATTTCAAAATGTACTTCAATTAACCCGTTTGCTTGATGGATATGCAAAGCAGCAAAAATCATTACAGCTAGCGCAGATATATGGTTTGTAATTGTTGCATTGGGCGCTGTTTTGTAAAAATAGATTGGAATGAGCAGGGCTGGAAGTCCAATAACAAATCCAGATAGGTATGAATCAAACATAAATGCTAAGAATAAACTTTCAGCAAACAATGCGATTAAAAGATAAGTAAACAATTTATTATTATTCATAAGACTCCAACTTCAACTTTGAGTATCAAATCATTATTTAGGATGTCGTATAAGTACAGATAATAATTAAAGACTTGAAATAAATTCATTATATTTATTTTAATTAAAGTCGCCGTAAATAACCATGCGACAACATAATGATTTGTCGCATGGTTTGCCTAGGTTTACCAGCCTCTATTATTACTATAAAACGACGTTTTTTTTATGATACTTCTCTTCCCATTTACCTCAGTTATATTGAAGTTGAGTTCGTACCTGTATTCATCTAAAGGTTCATCGACAGTTACTGTAATTGAAGATATTTTTAACTCACCAGGTAGTACTCTGATTTTTGATAGGCTTGTTATTTTTGCATTCTCTAACCCATCTACGTTGATTTGATAAAACTTGGGTAGGTTAGATTTATTTCTTACTTTGAATAGGAAAGTATTTTCAATATCACCAAATTGATTAACGCGATAGAGTGCTTGTCTATCTCTAATTATATTAACTTCAAAATTCTGCCAAACATTGGCCCAAATAAGCATAGCCACTAAGGTTATTGTAACGACACTGCCATAACCTAAGTGGCGCTTCCATTTATCTTTGGCAGGCTGTTGGTTGGTAAATGAAATAAGGCCTTTTTGGTAATCAAACTTTTTCATTGTCATATCGCAAGCATCAGCACACAGCCCGCAATTAATACACTCGTATTGTAAGCCATCTCTTATATCGATACCTACTGGGCATACTTGAACGCATAGGTCGCAATCTACGCAATCACCCATTCCTTGTGGTTTAACTTGAGAGTGTTTACGAGCTCCTCTGTTTTCACCACGTACTTTATCGTAACTCACTAGCTTGGTAGATTTATCAAACATAGCAGACTGAATTCTAGAATATGGGCACATATGTTGGCACATTTTGTCTTTGATCCAGCCCCCCAAATAAAGTGCTTAAGAGCTTTTTTATAGCACTTATTTAAGCTTAGGGGTTGTGAGTTCAAATATTTACTTTTGTTAGGTGTTCCTTCTATTCGTCGCTCTATCCAATTGAACATCAGCATCCAAATAGTTTGTGGACAAGTAAATCCGCACCATACGCGACCATAAAATTTAGTGATATAAAACAACAAAAAAGCGGCAAGCATAAATATCAAGCACAAGATCAGTAAATCCTGAGGAAATAAGGTCAATGAAAAAAAATGCACTTGTTGTTGTAGGACATCAAAATATATTGCTTGCGCACCATTAAATTGTATAAAAGGTACGAGAGCAAAAAATATCATTAAGATCACACTTAAGCTACGTCTGATCTGTTGGAATTTTCCTTTCTGCTCCCTGAGATAAATTCTATCGTCAGTATCAGAGGTTTTAAAAATGAGTGTTTTTTCTGATGAGTATGGTGGTTTCAACTTGCTTCCCCGCGAGTATTTTCATTGCGAGAAGTTTAAATTGTTAATCTGTCATTTATAGATACACCATTGTAAATTATAATAGGTACAGATTAAATAATTTAAGGTTGCTTAATGAGACAGTTCAAGTATGAAAAATTAGCGAATATGTTAATGGCTCAAATTGAAGATGAAAAATGGCGTGTTAATGAAAGACTGCCCTCAATCAGAGAACTGGCGAAACTCTATAGTGTTTCGAAAATATCAGTTCAAAAAGCGCTTCATACGTTAGAAGCGAGAGGGGTCATCTTTGTAAAAATAAAATCTGGTTATTATGTAGCAGCTCCTAAAGTTCATCAGCCTGTCAGTAAGGGACTGATCGTAATTGATAAGCCCAAATTGGTGAATGTACCTGACGTGTTTTATGAAATAATGGAACGAACGGCAGCTTTTGATATAGCCCCAAAAAATTTAGATATAACCCAAGCACCACATCACTTACTACTTTTAAATCGACATCTCAGTCGAGCCCTGAGAAAAAGCCCGCAAAATAATGCGTTATATTATTGCGAACCTCCTGGTTACTTACCCTTAAGGCATCAAATTAGTGAGCATTACAGGAAGCGTGACCTTAATATTTCTGCGCAAGAAATATGCATAACATCAGGGTGTCAAAACAGTTTGTTTTTAGCGTTAATGGCAACATGTCAACCCGGCGATATTGTTGCCATAGAAAGTCCTGCTTTTTATGGTGTATTACAGCTATTACAGCAACTTAAATTAAAAGTTGTAGAATTACCAACATCATACACTATTGGATTAACCGCTGATGCGTTGGAAGAAGCGACTAAAAAATGGGATATCAAAGCTTGTGTATTAACGGCTAATTTTGCCACGCCAACGGGAGCATTGATCCCAACCAAAGAAAAACGAAAAATAGCTGAACTTGCTAACCAGAAAGACATCATCATTATAGAAGATGATATTTATGGTGATTTAGGTTTTCATTCAAGAGTAGAACCCCTTAAAAATTATGATACAGAGGGTAACTTTATACTTTGTAGCTCTTTTTCAAAGTCGTTATCTAGAGATCTGCGTATTGGCTGGATTGTGGCAGGTAAATATTTAAAAAAGATTGTGCATATGAAATTGGTTTATCAATTATCCACTAGCCAAGCTGTTCAATCGGGTTTATCGAGTTTTTTAGCCGAAGGACATTTTGAACGGCATTTATATCAATATCGCAAAGTACTCCTTAAGCAAAGAGAGCAGTTAACGAATGGCATTGCAGATCATTGGAGAATACCAACAACATTTACGTTACCTGATGGTGGGCTTGCTATTTGGGTTCAATTGCCCAAGGAAATAGATACCTTTTTACTTTATGAAAAAGCTATTTCAGAAGGTATTATAATCACGCCGGGACGACTATTCTCATCAGTTGAGAAGTTTTCAAATTGCCTGAGATTAAGTTTTGCTCATCCAACCACAGGCCATAGATTAAAGGCACTGATAAGGTTGGGGAAATTGTGTGAAAACGAGTTAAATAACTTAAATTAACAAGTTTTTGTCAAACTGCTTAAGCTGAAATATTAGACTAAAAGATATTGTAAAGTGCTGTGGTCAGCACTGCACAATATCTTAAAGGGTAACTAGCGTGTTTTGTTATTGTAGGCAGTAGAGGTTTCTTATTTATCGAAATGAATAACGGTTCTGATACTCTCACCTTTATTCATTAATTCAAATGACTCGTTAATGTCTTCCAAAGGCATAGTGTGAGTAATAAAATCACTTAATTTAAATTCACCCGCTAAATAACGTTCTACGTAATCTGGTAATTCCGTTCTCCCTTTAACACCACCAAATGCAGAACCACGCCATACTCTACCTGTCACTAATTGGAATGGACGGGTTGATATTTCTTGCCCAGCACCAGCAACACCAATAACAATAGATTCCCCCCAACCTTTATGACAACACTCTAAGGCTGAGCGCATTAAGTTTACGTTACCAATACATTCAAAAGAGTAGTCGACACCACCATCTGTTAATTCAACGATAACGTCTTGAATAGGGCGGTCGTAATCTTTCGGATTAATAAAATCGGTAGCGCCTAACTTTTTAGCAAGCTCAAACTTACTCTCATTAATATCAATGGCGATGATACGACTCGCTTTTGCCATCGTTGCGCCAATAACCGCCGAAAGCCCGATGCCGCCAAGACCAAAAATGGCTACCGTTGCACCTTCTTCAACTTTTGCGGTATTCATCACTGCGCCCATACCGGTGGTAACCCCACAACCTAATAAACAGACTTCTTCTAATGGCGCTTCTTTATTTACTTTTGCTAAAGAAATTTCTGGTAATACGGTGTATTCAGAAAAGGTAGAACAACCCATATAATGAAAAATAGGTTGGCCATCTTTATAAAATCGTGTGGTGCCATCAGGCATCAGACCTTTACCTTGTGTTTCACGAATTTTTTGACAAAGATTGGTTTTACCTGATAAACAAAATTTACACTCACCACATTCAGGTGTGTATAAAGGAATAACATGATCGCCTACTTGAACACTGGTAACACCTTCGCCTATTTGCTCAACAATACCGCCACCTTCATGGCCTAATATAACAGGAAATATTCCTTCAGGGTCATCACCTGATAAAGTGAACGCATCGGTATGACAGACGCCTGAGGCAATAACTTTAACCAATACTTCTCCTTTTCGAGGTAGCATTACATCAACTTCTTCAACTGATAATGGTTGGTTAGGGCCCCAAGCGATGGCTGCTGTCGATTTGATAAAATTATCGGTCATATTGATTCTCGTCGTTAAGTTAATCGTACTATCTGGTGGTTATGTTGAGTATTATATTTGTTTCTAGATAAATGATAATATACCGATTTGGTAAATAACTATTACTAATAGGTAACAATGGTGAAGTGGGAAGGAATTAGCGAATTTGTCCACGTTGCTGAAACGGAAAGTTTTACGCAAGCGTCTAAAAAAATGTTCATCTCTACAGCTCAAGTGAGTCGGCAGATAAGTGCATTAGAAAAACGTCTCAATATTAAGTTATTTTATCGAACGACACGTAAGGTTTCATTGACTGAAGAAGGCTTAATTTTCTATCAACATTGCCGTGGTGTGTTGGATAGTTTAGACGAAGCCGAGCGAGCCATCACCAATTTACAGATTATGCCACAGGGTAAAATTAAGTTGACTGCACCAGTGACTTTTGGTGAGCAAAAAATATTGCCTTTAGTAAATAATTTTATGAATAAATATCAAGATATTGAAGTGAGTGCATATTTGAGTAATAAGCAATTTGATTTAGTTGAAGAAGGGTATGACTTAGCTATTCGTTTAGGCAAGTTAAGTGATTCAACTATGATGGCAAAAAAATTGGGTAAACGAACGAACTATTTGTGCGCATCACCAAAGTATATAGATAAACATGGCATTCCACTCTCATTTTCTGAATTAAATAATCACAGCTGCTTATTAGGGACACTTGATTATTGGCATTTTGCTGATTCAGGCAGAGATAAGAGCCTTAGAGTGAGTGGCAGACTTCGTTATAACAGTGGTGTTAGTTTAGCTGATGCTGCTCTGAAAGGGTTGGGGATTGTACAACTGCCTGATTACTATGTTCAGAAATATTTAAAAAGTGGTGAACTTGTTAGTGTGCTAGATGATTTTAGAGCACCTGATGGTGGAATATGGGCTTTGTATCCACAAAACCGTCATCTATCGCCAAAAATAAGATTACTCGTCGATTATTTAGCCGAGCATATCGTGTAAAATAAGTTGTGCATATATAACGATTAACACTATATACGCACAATTATTTAACTATAAAGCCATAATAACCAGACTTTAAACTTTATTATGTGAAACTGGCAACTTTCCCAATCGGTGAGTCTAAAGAGTCTGGCGGAACAGTAAACCACTGTGCGCCTTTATCTGTCATGTAAATACAGTCTTCAAGACGAACACCAAATTCTCCAGGAATATAAATCCCCGGTTCATTTGAAAAACACATGCCCGCTTTAAGTTTCTCTTGTTCTCCATGAACAAAATTAACGCTTTCATGGCCTTCCATGCCTATGCCGTGTCCAGTTCTATGAGATAAACCGGGTAGCTTATAACCAGGGCCGAAACCTTCTGCCTGATAAAGTTTTCTTACGGCATCATCCACCAAACCAGCAGCAGTACCTATTTGGGCTTGCTCAAAAGCTATTTTCTGCCCCGTACGAACCGTTTGCCAAACATCACGTTGACGTTTTGATGGTTCACCGACGACAAAAGTTCGACTTATATCTGACTGATAACCATGAACATTACAGCCACAATCCATCAAAACAATAGAACCTTCTTTGATAATATGTTTCTTTTTACTGCCATGTGGGAAAGCACTTGCTTGATCAATTAGCGCCATATTCCACGCGCCTTTTCCGCCTAAAGTTGATTGTGCGTTACTCATTAAGCTTTTTACTTGTGAGCCGGACATACCTACTTCTAATTTCGAGTAAACCTCGGCATAAGCCAACAACGTCACTTCATTTGCTTTGTGCATAAGTTGTAATTCATGATGGCTTTTAATAATACGACAGCCACGAGTTACAGGTTCTGCGCTAACGTGTTGAAGATTTGATAATAGACTCATTACACCATTTTGAACAAAGTAACGGACGGAGTTCTCAAAACCTATTTCACCTTTTGACAGGCTAATACCACGGTCGACTAAAATTTCTTTGATGCGTTCAAAAGGGCTTTCATGTTCTTGCCAAACACGAATATCACCATTAATCGCTAAACTCTCTTGAATACTTGGCTCTTCAAAAAATGGACAAACAATTCCCACTTTACCTTGTTGAGGAATAACCAAAGCAGTTAAGCGTTCACTTCGCCACCATTGAATACCAGAAAAATAATCCATTGCTGCGCCGGGTTCAATAATTAATGCGGAAATATTCATTTTTTGCATTAAATTTTGTGCCTTTTGGATGCGGCTTTCGCGCTCAGCTGATGTTATAGCAGAAACACTTTTAGTAATATTCTTGAGAGTACTGTTATTTGACGTGCTCGTTTTATCTGAAGAGGCTAATGCCGCACTTGATACGGATAATGCGGCTATACTTGCCCCACTGGCTTTTAAAAAGGCTCTTTTATTCATGTTCATAAATATCTTCCTGCAATAGTAATAAGGTAAAGCTATCTACTTTTCACTGATTCAACAAGGAATAGACGTTGAAGTGATAGATTTATCAGATAACCTGATCTCTGGGTAGACAGGCTAATATTTTGGAATACTCGAGTATTTATCTATTGCACCATTAATAGATAAACTACAAGGTTATTGTTACTTTTGTTTCTCGGATTCATCATTACGCTGCTGAGCTAAAACTTGCAATTGTTTTGATTGTTGATGAAGACTACATCTTACTAGTATCTCACGATCTTCTTCACGAATATGATGATAAATAACTTTATAGTTGGTGATATCGTCATTTTCTACACTTGCAGAAAT
>ENA-OSET01001126-OSET01001126.1-sediment-metagenome-genome-assembly--contig:-NODE-1126-length-28347-cov-35.067209_pt1 | contig 28347 bp, 15 predicted proteins | sample MGYA00237882_ERZ534229 | MGnify/ENA primary metagenome ERZ534229 (study PRJEB26408, sample SAMN06266212) | sediment metagenome | isolation source: Hudson Canyon methane seep mesocosm | place... | reverse complement strand
ACTATTTCAGGATCGCGGGTGAGCGACTCCTAGGAGAAAAAATGAAACATTCACATGGGCACTTTGCCTTGCGTGCAGCTGCACGTTTAACGATCGCTGCAATTGCAGCAAGCTCTTTTTCTATCAATGCTGAAGAATCACTTGATTCCATCACGGTAACAGCAAATAGAATGCCATCAGAAAATGTATTGGCAGCTACGACAGTTATTACCCGTTCTGATATTGAACGCCTGCAAATTACTGATTTACCTACATTATTATCCCGTCAACCAGGGGTTGATATCGCTACAAGTGGCGGTATTGGTAAGCAAAGCAGTATTTTTATGCGTGGAACCAACTCTAGTCATGTACTCGTATTAGTTGATGGTGTTAAATGGTATTCAGCCACCGCAGGTTCACCTGCTATCCAAGATTTTCCTGTAGAACAAATCGAACGAGTCGAAATCGTGCGTGGGCCACGTTCTGGACTGTATGGTGCTGAAGCTATTGGTGGTGTTATTCAGATTTTCACACGTAAAGGTCAACAAGGCGTGACTCCGTATGCCAAAGTCAGTTATGGTTCACATGATAGTAAACAGGTGTCTGCAGGCGTTAGTGGCGGAAATGAACAAACGAGCTACAATCTAAGTTTTAATCATCAATCTACAGATGGTATTAGTAGTATTAAGCTAAATAATCCAGACAAGGATAGTTATCGAAATAACAGTGCTTCTCTTAACTTAGATCACAATTTCAGTGATACTTTCAATGTCGGAATAAACTATTTGCGAGCTGAGGGGTTCAATGACTATGACAGCGGATTCGATTCGATCGGAAGATATAAAGAAGAGAGTGTCCAGCAAGTTATTGGTTTTAAATCACAATTAGATATTAATGATTTGTGGCAACTAAACGTTAATATTTCTGAGTCTCGTGATCAACGTGATGATTTTACTTATGGAGCAACAAATACTCGTCATCGTTTTGCTTCTGTTAGTAACTTACTAGAACTTAATGATAATCATGTAGTAAATATAGGCTTAGATTATAGTGTTGATGATGTTGATGGTGATACTACCTATAATGAAGATTCGCGTGATAATAAAGCTGCATTTCTTAGTTGGAATGGTAAAGCCAACAAACATAATTGGTTACTGAGCGCGCGTCACGATGATAATGAAGCATACGGAACGCACAATACTGGTACTGCAGAATGGGGATATTTACTGCAGGAAGGGTTAAAGTTTGTTGCAAGTGCTGGAACGGGGTTTAAGTCGCCTACATTTAATGATTTATATCATCCTTTTGGAAGTAATCCAGATCTTAAACATGAAGAGTCCAAAAGTTTTGGGCTTGGACTTATGGGAAGTGTTGAGAATATCAACTGGGAACTACATGCTTATCAAACTAAAATAGATGATCTAATTGTTGCTAATGCACCTTTCTATATACCTGAAAATGTAGATAAAGCCAAAATAAAAGGGATTGAATTTGAAGTTTCAACAGTAGTTGCTAGCTTGGATATTGCAGCTAATGTTTCATTCTTAAAACCAGAAGATGAAACTACTGGTAATATTCTAGCTCGTAGAGCACAACGTTTAGCAAATCTCCATGCAGACAAGCAATGGGGCGCATGGTCAACAGGTGCTAGCTGGAAACTACGAGGTCATAGTTTTGATGATGCTGCCAATACAACACGATTAGGTGGTTATGGCTTAGTTGATATTCGTGCTGGATACCAGCTAGATCGAGATTGGCAGCTTCAGGCGAGTGTGAGCAACTTATTTGATAAGGAATATCAAACAGTTAATAATTACAATAGCTTGGATCGTACTGCAATGTTAACAATTTCTTATAAACCATAAATTTGATCTGGATCAGCTGTTTAACCTCTAAAATATTTACTATTTTTAGGTTAAACAGCTATTATCTAGAGTTTCAGTCACTGGAAATATCAAACATATGGATGTTATTGAAACACCGTCAGGGCACGCACTATATTCATCGCCTAATCTAAAAAGCTACTTCATTGTGATAAGTACTTTATTACTGATTGCAATATTGCTTGGTCAACTGTATCAAGATTTTCACCGTAAACAAGAACTCCTTGATTCTGAACGTATTCACTTGCATCAGCAGCAAAATTTATTAGCTTCTGAAATGATGGATAGTATGCTGCAATTGCATACAAGTGTTAATGATGTTTCAGCGGACAAAGTCGCAGGTAAATTGTTACAAGATACAAAGCACCTTATGTATTTAAAGGATGTTGTAACAGAAAAAAGCAAGCAACGAAATTTGGCCGCTAATAATAAATTATTAGCTGAGAAAGAAGCAGCATTAACACCTTATATTGAGGAGCTTTTACTTGTGGTCAACGAAGTGTTGGCTATGGTAGAGGTAGGTTCTGTTAATCAGGATACTGTATCTCATTTATATCAACAGTTTTTTCCTCAATACACTCACTATCAGAATGACAGTATTTACTTTATAGACGCATTGAGTGATTATTTAGAGCGAGAATCTTATGAGCATAGAATGATTCTTTGGGGTGTTGTTGGCATTATCATGTTGTTGGTAATCATTGTTGGTATTGTGTTTTATCGCTTGATTTCAGGGCTTGTTAAGAACCAGTTTGACTTGCTTGAAAAAGATAATCAATTACGCAAAGAAAATGAACATTCGCTCAATGAACAGAAAATGAAAATGCAGTCTATTTTAGACTCGACTGATGACTCAATCGTGTCTATTACAGCTGAAGGAGCTATTGATTCGTTTAATAAAACTGCTGAGATTATGTTTGGCTACCCCGCAGCACTTATTATAGGTAAAAATGTTAAAACCTTGATGACAGAGCCATTTGCATCAGAGCAAGAGGAGTACTTACGACAATATCTTCAAACTGGCGACAAAGGTGAGTTTGGTCGTGGTCGAGAAGCTATTGCTAAGCGTGTTGATGGTAGTGAGTTCCCAATCTATATCTCATTCAATGAAATTGAAGCATCAGAGCCAAAATTATTCACGGGTATTATTCAAGATGTTACCCGATGGAAAAAATCTGATGCAAAATTACAACAAACTATGGCGGAGTTACGAGGTCAGCAAGAGCTGTTAGAGAATGAAGAAAAAATTGCTCGCCATGTATTTGAAAATATTACTGCAAGTAATAATGATATTTTGCCAGAAATATCTTCATGGTGTGAACCTATGGGAACATTCAGTGGTGATTTAATGCTTTCTATAGTCTTACCGTCAGGTGCTCTTAGGGTGATTTTATGTGATTTCACTGGACATGGCCTACCGGCGGCTTTGGGAGCCGTACCAGTATCGTCTATACATAGCGCTATGGCACAAAAAGGTTTGCCATTAGAAATTCTGATGGAAGAATTAAATAGTAAATTAAACGCACTATTACCAACAGGTATTTTCTGTTGTATTGCAGGAATTGATATCGATGCAACACGAACATTTGCACGTATTTGGAATGCAGGCTTACCAGATGTTATGTTAGTCAGTAAAACTGGCGATATAAAGCAGAAAATCAAGTCTAAGCATTTTCCTCTTGGCGTGGCCAATTATCAACAAGATGAAATGCATTGCGAGGATATACGGTTAGAAACAGGTGATGCTATTTACATTTATAGTGATGGAATAACCGAAGCCGAAAATCAGGTTGGTGATATGTTAGGTCAAGCAGAATTTGAACAGCTTTTAATGACAAAAACAGATGAAAATGGTCGCTTAATTAACATTAGAAATTCGGTCAAAAAATTCATGGATGGAACGTCTCTAACAGACGATCTTTCATTAATAGAAGTAAAAACACTAGTCACAATGGAAGATATTACCTTAGAATCGTAGACTATTCTGATTTTTAGTGGCCCCAAAATGACCAATTCCTATAAAGACCAAGGCTTTGCAACTCGTGCTGTTCGCGCAGGACAACAACGAACTCATGAAAATGAGCATGCTGAACCGATCTTTCTCACATCAAGTTATGTATTTGATAGTGCGGAGCAGGCAGCTGCACGTTTTGGTGGAGATGAGCCAGGAAATATCTATTCACGCTTTACCAATCCAACTGTTCGCACCTTTGAACAGCGTTTAGCATCACTAGAAGGTGCTGAGTCAGCAGTGGCAACCTCATCAGGCATGTCAGCAATACTATCAACCTTTATGGCATTACTGTCTGCAGGTGACCATATTGTGTCATCACGCAGTATTTTTGGAACGACGCGTGTTTTATTTGATAAATATTTAGCTAAGTTTGGTGTGCAAACGGATTATGTAGCGTTAACTAACCTTGAAGATTGGCAACAAGCAATTAAGCCCAATACTAAAGCACTGTTTTTAGAAACACCTTCAAATCCTATGAATGAAGTGGCAGATTTAGCTGCATTGTCAGCTTTGGCTAAGGCGCATGATTGTTTATTAATTGTCGACAATTGCTTTTGTACACCAGCATTACAACAACCTCTCTCTTTTGGGGCTGACATCGTTGTGCATTCAGCCACTAAATATATTGATGGTCAGGGTCGTTGTATAGGTGGTGCTGTTGTTGGTGATGCTCAGCTTGTTGGTGAAGAAGTGTACGGCTTTCTACGTACTGCAGGGCCAACAATGAGCCCATTTAATGCTTGGACATTCTTAAAAGGTCTAGAAACGCTCGAGTTGAGAATGAATGCTCATTCAGCATCAGCATTGCAGTTAGCACAGTGGCTAGAACAGCAGCCCAATGTGACTAAAGTCTTTTACTCTGGTTTACCCAGCCATCCTCAACATGGGCTGGCTAAACAACAGCAGTCTGCCTTCGGTGGGATTATCGCTTTTGAAGTTAAAGGTGGCCAAGAGGGGGCGTGGAAATTAGTTAATTCGACACAGTGGTTATCAATTACTGCGAATCTAGGCGATACAAAAACAACGATTACTCACCCAGCAACAACTACACATGGTCGCCTGACAGAAGAAGCTCGTGCAGAAGCAGGCATTACAGCTGGCATGTTACGAATTTCTGTTGGCTTGGAATCAGTTGAAGATATTCAAGCTGATTTACAACATGGATTAGAATTACTTTAAGATTTCTCCCTTTAGTATTATAGGTTTAAAAGAGTAGGCATAAAAACTGCATAAACATAACTAAAATTATCTATATGTCATATAACCGTCTTTATTTTTCAGTCGGTTAGAAGATGTAAGTAATAAAAAACAATAGGTTATAAGTTTATGCTTCGTTTGGGAAAAGTTTTTACTCTTTTGATGGTATTGGTATTAATCATGCCAATGCGGCAAGTTTACGCCACTATTGCAGAACCTGTGAGTGATGTCAGAATCTTAATTGATGTATCTGGCAGTATGAAGAAAAATGATCCTAATAATCTTCGCTCTCCAGCATTAAGACTGATCATTGGTCTATTACCTGATGATGCTCAATCTGGTGTATGGACATTCGCTAAATATGTCAATATGTTGGTGCCACTTCGCGAAGTCAATGATGCTTGGAGGTTGGAAGCAGAGCGTCAATCAAAGCAAGTACATTCATATGGTTTATTTACTAATATTGAACAAGCTTTAAATAAAGCAACAGCAAACCAAAAAGTGGCTGACTCTAAACATCGACGCAGTGTTATTTTATTATCTGATGGTTTAGTAGATGTATCGACTAATGCCGACACAAATAAAATATCACGCCAACGCATTCTCAGTGATATTGTCCCTAGACTGAAGAAAGCAAATGTGGCTGTTCATACCATTGCCTTATCAGATACTGCTGATCATGAATTGTTGCGTTCAATCTCATTAGCAACAGATGGCTGGTACGAACAAGTCGACAGTGCTGATGAATTACAGCGTGTCTTTTTACATTTATTTGAAAAGGCAGCAAAACGCGATACCGTTCCCTTATTAGATAATCATTTTAAGATTGATGACAGTGTCACAGAAATGACAGTATTAATCTTTAGAAGAGAAGGGGCAAAAGAAACGAAGTTATTACTTCCTGATCAGTCACAAATTAGTCTCGAACAAAGACCTGACAACGTACGTTGGCACAGTGAGGGCAATTATGATTTGATAACGATTGATAATCCATTGTCTGGTGCATGGCAGATTGATGCCGATGTTGACCCTGATAATAGAGTAATGGTCGTAACAGACCTAAATCTACAAACAACAGACTTACCCAATAATATATTGATTGGTGAGACGTTCGATTTTGATGCTAGTTTGACTGAAAAAGCAAAAACAATTGTAAGACAAGATTTCTTGAAATTAGTGGACGCACAGTTAAAAGAAGAATCAGAAATAGCGGATGCTATTGAAACAAGTTTGAATGAAGAGCAAAAAGAGGGTGTTTATCGTGCTCATGTAGGTGAAACTTTCCAAGCTGGCCGTAATGATGTTGTGATTACTTTTCGAAGTGCTACATTTGAGCGAGAACGTCGCCAAAGTATTAATGTAGTGGAAACACCATTTGATATTAATGTGGAGCAATTAAAAGATCAAGAATCACGTACACATAGATTAACTTTAAAGCCTGATGCAGATTTAATTAATCCAGAAAAGCTTAGTATCGCAGCTCTATTGACGGCTGAAGATGGTAGTGAATGGTCATATGATGTGATGCGAAATACAGATTTAGAATGGCAGCTAACATTAGCAGACCTAGAGAATGCTCAACAATATAGTGTGGCATTACAGATCCGTGGTGAAACGTTGAAAGGGCGTAGTTTATTCTTACAGCCTGATGTGATTATTCTAGATGATGAGTTGTTTGTGCCTGAAGAAGATATTATTGAAGTGTTAGAGCCGGTCATAGAAAATCAAGATGAAGAACAAATAACAGAGATTGACGATATGACTGATGAGCCTGTCATTGATGAAATGGCTGGCAATGATGATGAATTCTTAAATGAGTTTGATGATGAATTAATAGATGAATCAGATGCAATGTTAGAAGAAACTAACACTGGGGATGAAAGTTTATCTCCAGCAATTAAATTAGCGATTGGTAACGGTATTATTCTTTTCTTAATCGTAATGGCCATTTTCTTCTGGCGACGTAAAAGTTCAGCCAGCAAAAATCCAGGAGAACAATTATAAATGGATATGACAGACCCAACCCTACAAATGTTAGCTTATGAGCTAGCGGCAATCTTTGCCGTCTTATGTGTTTGGCTAATTTTACGTGCAAATAAAAAAAAGAAACAAGCTAATGAGGCCGCATCAAAAGCAGTAAAAAGATTGAAAAGAGCTAAAGATAGGCGAGTAAATGCACTTTCTGAAACGTTGACTGAAAAATATGGTTTAAGTGCCGAAGCTCTAAATCAGACTGTGACAGAAATACAAGATAGAGAACAGCAAATTTATAAGGTATTACTAACATTATTTGTTGATCAAGATAATAAATCTTTAACTGTTTTTCCTGAACAATTAGAACAAGCGATAGATGCCTGCTTAAACTTATTACCTGTTGGTAGAACCATAAACGCTGATGATGCTGAAGATCTTAGCGAAAAAATTGCAGAAATGAGTCTAAAGATAGATCAATTAATCATAGAGGCAAAACAAACTGATGATCAGCTTAATGCACCTACGGAAGTTAGTGCTGATGAGATAGGAAATGATGAAAAAGTATTAATTGAAAGTACATCTGAAGAGCCTAATGTTGACGCAGAAATAAAAACTGGAGAGCTAAGTGAAGAGTTAGGTGATATCGATGTTTCAGAAGAAGGTTTTACAATTGAATCTACGGATAATAATTCAGTGGATGAGAGTATCAGTGGTGACAATGATACTGAAGAACAGTCAGAACAAAGCGACAACACTGAAACCGAAGACGTTGCTGAAGTAGTTGAAACTATTGAAGATGCAGTAGATGAAATCTTAAGTCCTGAATCATCAACAGACGTTACAGATGATGACGTCGATGCACTATTAGCAGATCTTGATATGGATCTACCAGAACAAGACCTTACTGAAGGGATAGATTTATCTTCTATAGATGAAGATGATAGTGACGAAGAGATAAATGTAAAAAAGCCTAATGCTGAATCAGTAGATACTCCTGCAGATTCAGCAAGTTCAGATCTGAAGGAGATATCAGCACCAGAAACAGTCGCAGCTAGTGATGATATCGATGACTTATTGGCGTCAGTAGAAGCTGCTGAAGAACCAACTGAGGATGTTGAAGAAGAGGTTGATATTGATCAGCTGTTAGCCGAACAATCAGCACCAGAAACAGTCGCAGCTAGTGATGATATCGATGACTTATTGGCGTCAGTAGAAGTAGCTGAAGAACCAACTGAGCAAGTTGAAGAAGAGGTTGATATCGATCAGCTATTAGCCGAACAATCAGCACCAGAAACAGTCTCAGCTAGTGATGATATCGATGACTTATTGGCATCAGTAGAAGTAGCTGAAAAACCAACTGAGCAAGTTGAAGAAGAGGTTGATATTGATCAGCTGTTAGCTGAGCAATCAGAGCCAGAAACAGTGACAGCTAGTGATGATATTGATGACTTATTGGCGTCAGTAGAAGTAGATGAAGAACCAACTGAGCAAGTTGAAGAAGAGGTTGATATTGATCAGCTATTAGCCGGGCAATCAGAGCCAGAAACAGTGGCAGCCAGTGATGATATCGATCAGCTGTTAGCTGAGCAATCAGAAGTAGAAACAGATGAAGAAAGTGAAGACGTTGATGACTTATTAGATTCATTAGAAACAACTGATGTATCAATTAGAGAAAATGGAGTCTCTGATATTGAAGCTGATCTATTAGATTCACAAGAAATTAGCGAAGAAGAACCAGAAGAAATTTTACCTAGCAATAAAATGAGTGATTATCTCAATAGCGGCTGGGATAGTATTGTTCCAGATGTGTATAACAAGACTGATGTTGCTCACCCTGTAGAAGTTGAGGCTGAGCTGGATGTTAAATCAGAAGAAGTAGCAGGTGAAGATAAACCCTTTATTACAGAAGAAGAGCAATTAACCGCTTTAATGACGAATGTTCAAGAAGATGAAGGTAATGATGAAATTAAAGCAGATGCTGAACTAGCTAGTAATGAGGTTCAACAGCCTGAAACAAATGAAGTTGAACCAGTTTCTGAACTAGATTCTTTACGTTCTAAGGTGAGAGAAAGAACTCAGCAATTAAAAGCTGAACAAGAAGCAAAAAAGAGAGAACTTGAACAGGAAAGCATTGTTGATGATTTACCCGTTCTAGATAGTTCTGAACAAGAAAATAGTACAGTTGATGATGTTGATGTAGTTGAGGCCGAAATGTCTATAGAACCGCTTCCATCTGAAAATGAGCTTGATAATATGCTATCTGAAATAAGGGAGCTTGAGCAGGAAGATACTTTAGCTGGAAAGCCTGAAGAATTAGTTGAGCCTCAATCAAGTGAAGCGGAGTTAAAAGCTATTTTATCAAGTATTCCTTCTTTTTCACAAATGAATAAGAAGTAAGTGGTCGATATTAGTAAATTATGAAACTATCAATATCTTCATTTTGAAAAATCAGATCTTCAACGGCAATTTCGAGTTGATTGGCGCTTAAAGCGCAAGCTATTACAAAGCCCATTTAAGCACTAGCTGTTCGCTGAACTCACCCAAATAAGGGTAAGTTTTTTGATAACAGCTAGTGCTTGATGTTGCATCTGGTTTAAGCTAAGGAATCTCTTTGTTGCTGTAACTGAGATAGAGATTGTTCCATTTCAGTCAGTTTATCACGTTCTTTTTGAACTACAGCCGCTGGTGCCTTAGCAGTGTAGTTTTCATTGCTTAATTTACCTGCAGATTGTTTGATCACTTTGTCTAATTTAGCTATTTCTTTATCCAGACGTTTGATTTCAGCACCTTTATCAATCAGGCCTTCTAATGGAATTAATATTTCCATTTTACCAACCAAAGCAGTTGATGCCGCTGGAGGCTCACCATCTAATAACTCAATTTTTTCTAAGTTAGCTAGGCGGCTTAAGAAATCACGGTTAGCTTCTAAACGTGTGATATCTTCGTTTGTACTATCTTTTAATAAAACAGGTAATTGTTTTTTAGGTGGAATATTCATTTGTGAACGAATAGAACGAATGCCTGTAATAAACTCCATCATCCATTCCATATCGGCAACGGCAGTGGAATCAATCTTACTGTCGTCAGAGATTGGGAATGGTTGGCTCATGATTGTAGCACCAGATTTACCCGCTAGCGGTGCAACCGTTTGCCAAATTTCTTCGGTAATAAATGGCATAAAGGGATGGGATAAACGTAATACTGTTTCTAAAACACGGACTAATGTACGACGTGTACCTCGTTTAGCTGCCTCAGAGGCACTGTCATTGTTTAGAACTGGTTTAGAGAGTTCTAAGTACCAATCACAGTAATTATTCCAGATAAACTCATAGATACCTTGTGCGGCATGATCAAAGCGGTAGGCTTCAATAGCAGCCGTGACTTCTTGTTCTGTTGTTTGCAGCTTAGAAATAATCCAACGATCAGCTAGACTTAATTCAACGTCATTATTATCAACGCCGTTATCTTGTCCTTCAGTATTCATTAATACATAACGAGCAGCATTCCATAATTTATTACAGAAGTTACGGTAACCACCAATTCGGCTCATATCAAAATTGATATCACGGCCGGTTGATGCAAGCGAAGCAAAGGTAAAACGCATTGCATCTGTACCGTGAGATTCAATACCCTCAGGGAATTCTTTACGTGTTGCTTTTTCAATTTTTGCAGCAAGTTGTGGTTGCATCATGCCTGATGTACGTTTAGATACTAATGATTCAAGATCGATACCATCAATAATGTCGATAGGGTCTAATACATTACCTTTAGATTTTGACATCTTATGGCCGTGCGAATCACGTACTAAACCATGAATATAGACTTCTTTGAATGGCACATCGTCCATAAACTTCAAGCCCATCATCATCATTCTGGCTACCCAGAAGAAGATGATGTCAAAACCAGTTACTAGAACACTAGTCGGATACCATGTTTTTAATGCTTCACTATCTTCAGGCCAGCCTAAAGTTGAGAAAGGCCATAGTGCAGATGAGAACCAAGTATCAAGTACATCTTCATCTTGAGATAGTTTGACATCATCTGCTAAATTGTTTTCTGAGCGAACTGTTTCTTCATCATGAGCAACATAGACATTACCTTCTTCGTCATACCAAGCAGGGATACGATGTCCCCACCAAATTTGACGAGAGATACACCAGTCTTGAATGCCATCCATCCAGTTATAGAATGTTTTATCCCAATTGCCGGGCACAAATTTAATCTTGCCTTCTTGTACTGCTTTTACAGCAGGTTCAGCTAATACATCAGCTTTTACATACCACTGATCAGTGAGTAAAGGTTCGATAACAGCACCAGAGCGATCGCCACGAGGGACCATTAATGTGTGATCTTTAATACCTTCTAATAGGCCTAGTTCTTTTAAATCGTGAACGATGACATCACGTGCTTCGTAACGATCTAACCCCCAGTATTTTTTGGGTGCTTCCTCGTTAATAGCTGCATCAATAGTAAGAATATTGTATTTTGGTAGATCATGACGTTGACCCATTTCAGCATCATTAAAGTCATGGGCAGGAGTTATTTTCACACAGCCTGTACCAAATTCAGCATCGACATAATCATCAGCAATGATAGGGATTTCACGACCGACAAGCGGCAATGTAATTGTTTTGCCAATGAGGTGTTGGTAACGCTCATCATCGGGGTGAACGGCAACAGCACTATCACCGAGCATTGTTTCAGGACGAGTAGTCGCAACAACTAAATGAGCCGAGCCATCTGTCAACGGGTAACGAAAGTACCACATATGACCTGATTCTTCTTCTGATAATACTTCAAGATCAGAAACAGCAGTGTGTAGAACAGGATCCCAGTTAACCAGACGTTTGCCGCGGTAAATCAAACCTTCTTTGTGTAATTGAACAAAGACATTTTTAACCGCTTCAGACAAACCATCATCCATGGTGAAACGTTCTCGCTCCCAATCCATAGAAGTACCCAAACGGCGTAATTGATTGGTAATTTCGCCACCAGATTCTTCTTTCCAGTCCCAAATGCGGTCAATAAAAGCATCACGTCCTAAATCATGACGTGTTTTACCTTCAGCATTGAGTTGGCGTTCTACGACCATTTGAGTTGCGATACCCGCATGATCTGTACCTGCCTGCCATAAAGTATTATCACCTTTCATACGATGGTAGCGGGTGAGTGTATCCATGATTGTATCTTGGAAAGCATGCCCCATATGTAGGCGGCCAGTAACATTCGGCGGTGGTAACATAATGGCGTAAGGCGTGCCCTCACCAGATGGTTTGAACTCACCATTCTGTTCCCAAGTTTGGTACCAGCGTTGTTCTATTTCGTCAGGACTGTATGTCTTTTCCATGATTTTTTCTAAAAGTTGAATTAAAAAAATAAGACGGGCATTATACCTTGATGTGAATCGAATTTGGTCAGGGAATATCAGCTTGAAGCATGTTAATAAGATAAGTGAAGTGCGTGGATGAATATTTCACGAAAAATGAGTGTGATAGTAATTGCCTGCGTATTGCTTGTATCGCTGTCTTCGCTGTGGGTTTATTACCATTATTCGAAGCAAGCGTTGCTCAATACAACATTGAGCCAAGTTCAAGCTAGAACAATAAAAACAATCGACTATTATCAGCGCTTTATTCAGCTAGCGTCACCAAATCTAAAAGCGCTGTCTCAATTGTTAAATAACGAATTAGACAAATCAGAGTTTAATAATACTGTTCCTTTTGCCCAAAGAATGATGCAGTTTGAAGATGGTGCTTGGCGTAATATAAGTAGTACGTTCAACGGTCAAGAACAAGCTGGTTTATTTCTACCTTCTAATATTAAAATTACAAACCAAACGAAGCGGTTTTATACAACTGCTATGGATGTATTTGATGGCTTTGCTACATCAGCAACATCAAATCAGATTTTTGATAATATTTGGATGCTAGGACATGATCGTAGCCAATTAATTTTTGACATATCTTATCCAGATTTTGTTTATTTAATGTCGAATAATACAGATTATACATCGTCACCATCGATGACACTGGCATCACCAGAGATTAACCCGGAAAGAAAAGTGCAATGGACACCAGCACGGTTTAACCCTGATTCTCAAACATGGATGACTAGCGTTGTTTATCCACTTGATATTAAAGGGGAATGGCGTGCTACTCTAGGAATTGATATTGGCTTAGAGAAAGTATTCTCTTTACTGAATTCTGATGAAGATCGCTATCAGAATGAACAACATTTTGTTATTGATAAAGAAGGTGCATTGATACTTGCCGGTCCTTGGCAAAATGAGCTGGAAGAAAATCCAGATTCATTTAAATTGGACGAGCGTGCAAAAGAATTAAACGAGATATTAGTCCATACAGAGAGTACTGATGTTGGAATCCTGAATCCAATAATTTTCCAAGGTGTAGAGCATCAGGTTATTAGCAGTAATATATTACCAATGGGCTGGAAATGTTTTCGCTTAATTCCCACGGATGAAATCTATCAGCCGCTACAGGAAAAATTAGTCAAAACATCGGTACTTCTTCTATTGATGGCTGCGTTGCTAGGATTGCTAATCAATGCTGCAGTAAGGAAGTTAATGGTGTTACCTTTATTACAAATGGCAGACCAAGCCCGATCTTATACTTTAGGTCATAAACCAACGGCAGTCGTAATTCGTGGTCATGACGAGGTGGCGGAATTGAATTCTGCTTTCCAATCGATGCATGAAGAATTAACCAAAGACTCAGAACAATTATTACAATCTGAACGTCGTTATAGACAGGTTGTTACAACTATTAATGAAGCTATTGTTCAAATCGATAAAGAACATAATTGGCAATTTCTAAGTCCTGTTTGGAAAAAACTGTCAGCTTATGATTTACAGTACTCTTTACATCGCCCAGTCAGTGATTTTTTCCACCCTGCAGATCAGGAGTTTTTAAGTCGAATATTAGATTTATTACTGGAAAATAAACAACCGTCATGGAATGGAGAGCTAAGACTAAAACGTTTAGATAAACGTTATATATGGGTGAAGCTTTCCCTGCATATTAGTAAGGAAGACTCTGAACAAGCGATTAGCGGTACGATAGAAAACATTCACATTAATCATATTACTAGAGCAACTAATCAACTAATTAGAACAGCCGAACAAATGGTGATAACGTCAAATTGCTCAGTGACGACGATCTTAGAATTTTTAACGAAAGAATTACGAGATATTACTGATTTACCTTTAGTTTGGGTTAAGGTTTGTAAAGATAATCAAGGTCAGATTTTGAGTCATGCAGGTGAAATATCAGCTTTCTTATTTGAAAACAATAATACATGGTCTGGCTTGCATAATGATGATAGCCCTATTATTGCAAGTGTACGCGACCATGTATTGGTACATGTTACTGTAGGGAGTGAGCTTCCCTTAGAATGGCAACAACGCCTAGAAAATGATGATATTAAGGATAGTTTATTTTTACCTTTCTATCTTGCTGGAGGTGAAACTCATGCAGTCATTGGCCTGCATAGCCAACATATAAATACATTTGATAGTGAATTCCAGCAAGTAATGACTGATTTTTCTGCTGGTTTACGCCTTATTTGTCAGATGGCAGAAGATCAGAACCTGATGCGACTTCATCGTGCCGCTGTTGAGAAAACAGCAAATGCAATTATGATTACCGACTTTTATGGAAAGATAGAGTGGGTGAACGATGCCTTTAGTAGACAAACTTTCTTTCAGCCTAGCGACGTTATCGGATTGAAACCAAATATTTTAAATTCAAATAACGAAAAGTCTAAGCAATATATAGAGGATATGTGGGCAACGATAAAAACAGGTGAGGTTTGGAGCGGGGAGATTGTTAACCGACGAAAAGATGGTAGTTTTATCTCTGTCTATCAGACCATTACCCCTTTAAGGGATGATGTAGGAGAAATTACTCATTATGTATCAGTGAGTGAAGATGTTACTGAGCGTAAAGAAAATGAAAAACGTATTGCATTTATGGCAACACATGACGAGTTAACAGGGCTTCCTAATCGAAACCTACTGGATGATCGATTGCAACATGCCATTGTTCATGCCAAACGGCAGCAGACTAAAATGGCCGTATTGTTTATAGATATTGATCACTTTAAATATATTAATGACTCATTAGGGCATCAGATAGGTGATGAATTACTCAAATCTTTGGTAGCACGTTTAACTTCTGAACTGAGAGAAGAAGATACGGTAGCTCGTTTCGGTGGTGATGAGTTTGTTGTTGTTCTTCCTGAAGTAAGCGAGCTCAGTAGTACAAAAGAACTTGCCAATAATTTGTTAAAAAAAATAAAAGAGCCCTATGATATTAAAGGGCATGAGTTGATGATCACCAGTAGTATAGGGATTAGTATTTTTCCAGATGATGCCACTACTGCAGATGATCTAATACAACATGCTGATGCAGCAATGTATCTGGCCAAGGAGCAGGGTCGAAATAATAATCAGTTTTATACGCCTGAGATTAATGAAAAAATAATGCGACGATTGAACTTGGAGAAAGCGCTTCGTAAAGCGATTGAACTTGAACAGTTTGTTTTGTATTACCAAGCAAAAATCGATCTAGCAACAAATAAAATCACTGGCATGGAAGCATTAATTCGTTGGCAGCATCCTGAAATGGGTTTGGTTTCACCAATAGAATTCATCCCTTTAGCAGAAGAAACGGGTGTTATTTTAGACATTGGTGATTGGGTGATGCTAACTGCATGCAAACAAATGAAAGCATGGGAGAGTGACTATCCTGATCTTGAAAATATGTCGATCAATGTTTCTGCCCGACAATTTTGGCAAGATGGTTTTATGGATCGCGTTAAATCTATTCTCGCTGAAACAGAAGTAACTATAGATAAAATAGAATTTGAACTTACTGAAAGTGTCGTTATGGATAATGTTGACATTGCAATTACTACTATGAACAAACTGAAAGAGCTTGGGATCTATTTAAGTATCGATGACTTCGGTACGGGGTATTCCAGTCTGAGTTATTTGCAACAGTTTCCTGTAGATGTGCTAAAAATTGATCGGACATTTGTTAATGGTATAAAAAATGAGCAATCTGACTCCGCTATAATACGTTCGATTCTTGCTTTAGCAGATAACTTTAATTTACGTGTGGTTGCTGAAGGGATTGAAGAAGAATATCAACAGAAAGTATTAACAGCACTAGGTTGTCATTATGGTCAGGGTTACTATTTTAGCCGTCCTGTCAGTGCAAAAGAGATGGCGGCACAGTTAAATGAACAATTAACTGGATAGCCATGAGGCACTTTAAATCGAGTGACTTTCCAGTTCATAGCCACGCTGTTTGTAAAATTGATAACGTTTTCTTCCTGCTACTTTGACATCATCTTGATCATTCACAAATTCTGCAACACGCTCAAATTGACTAAAAAATAGTGGTTGTTCTGATGCAAGATTAATCAGTAGTTCCATTAGTCGCGGAGGTTCTGAGTCGTGACCGATTAATATCTGACTAGCATGACTATCTTGGTCACTAGTTAAATTATGTGGAATAAAACTCTCGGCACGAAAAGCCCATAAAGCTTGATTAAATTGCTCTGCTTGCTCAGCATCATCAGTGTGTATATAGATGTTCTGACCTTGATGATAGGCTTTTGAAACCAATCGGCAGGCAAACACCTGCCGATCATGTTCAATATCGCCTTTTAATATATAAAAGCTGATGCTGGTCATTTGTACCTTTAGCTCTTATCTGCAATGCGGTTCAATAAATATTGCACTAATAGTGGCACAGGACGACCTGTTGCCCCTTTAGCTTTGCCACTGTTCCAAGCGGTACCTGCGATATCAAGGTGGGCCCAAGTAAATTTTTCTGTAAAGCGAGCTAAGAAACAAGCCGCTGTAACACTACCAGCTTCTTTGCCACCAATATTGGCAATATCAGCAAAGTTACTATCTAATTGTGGTTGATAGTCATCCCATAAAGGTAACTGCCACGTGCGATCATAACTATCATTACCTGCTTGCAATAAGTCATCAGCAAGGTCTTGATCATTAGCCATTAAGCCCGTTGCTTGGCGGCCTAGAGCGACAATGACCGCACCGGTTAATGTTGCAATATCAATGACGATTTCAGGGTTGAATCGTTCGCTATACGTTAATGCATCACATAAAATTAGCCGACCTTCAGCATCAGTATTAAGGATTTCAATTGTTTTACCTGCCATGCTAGTCACGATATCACCCGGTTTATTAGCATCACCATCAGGCATGTTTTCTGAGCTTGGCACGATACCTACAACATTAATCGCTAAGTTCAGTTCAGCAATCGCTGAAATCGTACCAAATACGCTTGCAGAACCACACATATCGTATTTCATTTCATCCATGCCTTGTGATGGCTTGAGAGAAATACCACCGGCATCGAAAGTTAAACCCTTACCAACTAGAACAACAGGGCGATCGTCACCTGCACCTTGGTAATTCATCGTAATAAGCTTAGCTGGTTCACGACTACCACGAGATACTGATAATAATGACCCCATTCCCAACTCTTCCATTTCAGCTTCATCAAGAATTGTTGTCGTTACACTATCGAAGCGATTACCAAGTTCTACTGCTTGGTCTGCTAAATACGTTGGTGTACAAATATTGCCAGGTAAATTGCTTAATTCACGAGCGAGATTCATACCTTCACCAATAGCTTGTCCTGTTTGTGCGGCTAATTCACTACTAGAGTCTGGGCTAAAAAAACCGAGCTTGTTAAGTGGTTGCTGTGGTGGTTTAACATTACTTTTGGTTTGAGTGTATTTGTATAATGTAGATTCAGCCATGATAACTGTTTGGCGTATTTTCCATTCAGTAGAGCGCGCATTAAGTTTAATTTCTGCTAAACAACTTGTTGCATCATCAGCACCAGATTCATTAAGTACTTTAGTCGCTGCAGTTACTGCTGTATTAAAATCATTTTCAGTTGTTGCATCTTTTTTACCGCAACCGACCAGTAAGAGTCTTGGGCTAGTTAATCCATCCACATCTTGTAGCAATAGCGTTTGTCCGGCTTTGCCTGTAATATCGCCACGTGCAATGATTTTTGTAATGTAGTTATTACTTTGCTCATTAATAAGCTCAGCACTTGGGCTTAGTTCGCCTTGATCAAAAATGGCAACAACAACACAATCTGTTTGCTGTGTTGAGGGTGTATTAGCGGTGACAAAATACTGCATTGATTTCTCCTAAGAGTGTAGATGATTTAGACTGCAATTTTGATTAAGTCCAATTGACCAACCTATTTTAACGAAGACCACCAAATAATGCCTGTAATTCGTCAATTTTTTCATACTTATTTATCAGTTATTGACCGATATTTGTTAAGAGAGTTTTCTCTAAACTTATTGGCGGTAACAAGTGTATTGTGGTTGATATTTGTTGCGACACGCTTTGCACGTTACTTGGCGCAGGCTGCGGTTGGCAACCTACCAAGTGAGGTTATCTTTACCTTATTAGGATATAGTTCTTTAGGCGCATTATCATTGTTATTACCGATGGGGACTTTTTTAGCCGTCATGTTAGCGCTAGGCCGCATGAATGCCGATAATGAGCTGACAGTTATCTCTGCCTGCGGAATTCCTTTTAATCGATTGGTACGAAATGTGGCGCTATTTGCGGGGACTATTTCAATCATTGTTGCTGTATTGTCATTAGTTATCGTACCTAATGTTTTATCAGGTCGGTATGAATTAGAGCAACGCGCGAAAATGTCTGCAGATACCAGTGGTTTAATTGCAGGTAACTTTAAAGAAAGTCGTAATGGTGATTGGACATTCTACTCACAAGGATTGTCGGAAGATAAGCAGGGAATGATTAATGTATTTATTGAAATTCACCAAGATACGCGTCCTTTAGTTTTCCGTGCAGATAAAGGCCGATTCGAAATTGATGCTGAAACAGGTAATAAGTATTTGATCTTAGAGAAAGGCTATCGCTATGAAGGGCAAGCAGGTGATCAAGATTTTACAATTGCTCAATACAAAACACATAGCTTGATGATTGAAAAGGGCGAAGAAAAGCAAGTTCGGGAACGTCAAAAAGCACTACCCACATCTACATTATGGCAACGTGGACAAGCAAGAGATTTGGCTGAAGTGCAATGGCGAACATCATCTGCAATTATGGCCTTTGTACTATCTCTATTAGCCATCACGCTTGCTAATACAGGGCCGCGAAAAGGGCGCTATGCGGGACTATTTCCTGCCATTCTTGTTTACATTATTTATAGTAACTTATTGGGCATTACGCGAGCATGGGTATCGAAAGGTGTGATGGCACCATTTATCGGAGCTGTGTGGGTTCATATTTTAATGGTTATAGTTTTATTACTGATGTTGAATAAACATAAGATTCGATATTGGTGGCAGAAATATCAATCGAACAAAGAGCAAGAGGCTGTGTAATGGGCTTATTACAGCGTTATATTGCTAAAACGATATTAGCCAGTACATTTATGGTTTTATTGGTCTTATTAGGCCTTTATACCTTTATGGATTTTATCAGCGAACTCGATGATCTTGGTAGGGGCAAATATCAGTTAAGCGATATCCTGACATATTTGCTGTTGTCCATGCCTAAAAGAATCTATGAGTTGCTGCCGATCGCGGCTCTATTAGGAAGCGTTTTGGGTTTAGGGAATTTAGCTAGTCAAAGTGAACTAGTCGCTATGAGAGCAGCAGGTGTCTCTATTCAGAAAATCAATAAAGCAGTCATGATTGTTGCCCTATGTTTGATGTTCGTAGCCGTTTTTACCGGTGAAGTAATACGACCACCAGCCGAACAAAAAGCACGAGAAGTTAAGTCGATGGCTCAAACGGGCACAGTAGGCTCACGTTCTAGACATGGTTTTTGGACTCGGGATAGTCTACATTTCAATCATATTCAACGAGTCCTTCCAGATGGCCGATTTTCTGGCATCTCAATCTATGAGTTTGATAAAGAAAATAGATTACGCATTGTCACCAAAGCTAAAGAGGCCGAGTTTGGGGATGACAATTGGATCTTAACTGATGTTATCCAAAGTACGCTTGATGAAAAAGGCGTTAAAGTGAGATCTGTTGAACATACACGTTGGGAGTCTCAATTAAACCCAGGAATGTTAAATATTGTTGTTGTTCCACCAGAATTTTTGCCTGTTTGGGACTTAATGGAATATATTTCTTATTTAAAAAGTAACTTCCAGGCTGTAGAGCGGTATCAAATGGCATTTTGGATGAAAGTAATGATGCCTATTAGCTCAGCTGTGATGGTATTTTTAGCCGTTCCATTTGTATTTGGTCCTCTACGCTCATCACCTATTGGTGGACGAATATTAGCAGGTGCCTTGGTTGGGATTGGTTTTCACCTATTTAATCAGAGCTTCCAGCATATAGGTCTAGTTTTCGGCTTTTTACCTTGGTTGTCAGCAGCATTCCCAACCATCGTGTTTGCACTGATCGGATGGTATTTTATGAAGAAGATCCGTTAACGAAAGCTATTTGTTTTTCCAATGGATAAGTAAACTGAGTTTTATATTAAAAGTAAGGGACAGTCCTAGATAAAAAATAATCTAGGATGGCAAGATGAGGAAAAGTAGAATATGAAACAGTAAAAAAAGTATATTATCCAATATACATTATCTGATTCAGGGATTAGCTTGATTATTCAAAATACAGCTTAAAGATCTGGCTATAAGTATCATCCCACCTTACCTTACTATGGAGAAATAACATGAGCTCATCAAATCAATCATTAGAAACTGCAATCCGTTTAGGCGTTGTATTTTTAATTTTAGCTTGGTGCTTTCAGATAATAATGCCCTTTATTTCGGTTATCTTGTGGGGGGCAATTATAGCTGTTGCTCTATACGCACCGTTCCTTAAACTTACAGAGAAATTTAATGGTAATAAAAAATACGCATCCTTGTTAATTACTATCGGTACCATTACCGTAATTTTCATCCCCATGATATTACTCTCAGGGTCATTAATCGATGGTGCCGGTAGCTTAGGGGAGCAAATAAAATCAGGTACATTAAAAATTTCACCACCATCTGAAACGGTTCAATCATGGCCTATTATTGGTGAAAAAGTGTATGTCGCCTTGAATGACGTATCGAGCAGCACATCAAGCTTTGCCAAAGAGTATGCAGAACAAATAAATACTATCGGTTACAAATTAATTGCTATAGCAACTGGTGTAGGTAGAGGATTCTTCCAATTCATTATTTCCATGGTCATTGCTGGCGTATTTTTAAATAATGCCAGCACAATAATACCTACAATAAATCGCTTTATGAGTCGCATTGCTGATGATAACGGTAATGAGATACTAGCCCTGACTACAGCAACGATACGAAGCGTTACAGTGGGCATCATTGGTATTGCTTTTATCCAAGGATTGTTATCTGGGCTAGCTATGGTGTTAGTAGATATACCTGGTGCGGGTCTTCTCGCTCTTTTAATTTTTGTCACCGCTATCGCACAAATTCCTGGCTTATTATTTGCCGTACCGATTGTGATTTACGGGTTCTCTGTTGCAGAGCCCTCAGTAGCAATTATTTTTGGTATCTGGATGGTTATCGTAGCGATGAGTGATGCAGTATTAAAGCCTCTTCTACTTGGTCGAGGTGTTGACGCTCCAATGCTGGTGATATTGTTAGGAGCTATTGGAGGAATGATTTTATCCGGTATTGTTGGTTTATTTACTGGTTCAGTCGTTCTTGCTATAGGTTATACCCTAGTCAATGTTTGGCTTAAAGCAGGTTCAGAGTTATCCTCTCCTGCCAAATAACATGGAATATCAGCACTTCTATTGAGATGATTTCTTGTTGAGATAGAGTAATCTAGCTATCAGATTTGGCTCGGCAGCTGCCGTTTACATCTACAGAAATAATCGTAGCAACTATCATTGTTAATGCCAGTGTTATGTTTTAGATAGTGGGTATCTAGATGCTTTATTATAGACTACAGTAGTCACGGCCGTGCCGGTTTGATGCCGACTGAAGCCTCCATTTCTTTCGTATAGCTATATCCTTGATTTAGGTTTCAGTATCTTTAACCACCTTTTCACTTATTTAGCTCGGCCCTGTTGATAAACTAAATTCACAACGTAGTTTTTCTTGTTTTAACGATGCAGTTACCGCATCGGTTTGTTTTACTTGATGATCATTCAGATTCCCATTAGTTATGAGATGGTTTTTAAGTGCTTCAAACCGATGTTTAGCTAAACTAATAACAGCATCATTTTCAAGAACTACTTTACCTATCGCACTATCATGTAATGCCATTAGATATGCTTTTAAATCTAACTTTTCACTTTCTTTAGTTTTGATCGTATGTTTTTTCTTTAAAGCATCAGCCGCTTTAATACCATGAGACTCAATATAATTTTTCTCTAAATACGCTACTCGGTCTAACTTCGAATTCTTAATAGTAGTTTTTAAGCTAAGCTCCTTCAACGCAGGGCTGTCTTTTTCTGGTAATGAACACAGTGGAATATCCAATGTTAAGGTTTTACGTTTACCCAATGCTTCAGCCAGTTTATTAAGTTTTTCTTTCTCTTGTAGAGAAAGGTCATAACTGCCAGGAATAAACTGCACGAATTGCAGATCATCGCCTCCAGCGAGGCCAGCCAATAACGCAAATGGAGCTGTAAGAACCTTAGTAAAGAGATTACCAATCGCCTGCCCAATTAAATGACCGTACTCAAAGTCAGGATTATTCATATCACCATGAATAGGCAAGTCGAGAGCGATTAAACCATCATTGTCTTCCATTATTGCGATTGCTAGTCCAATGGGTAATGTTCCCGCCTTCTCTTTATCGACGATTTCACCTAATTTTATGTTCCTGATATGAATGCTATTTTTAGAATCGAGCTGTTGCTTATCAACTTTATAATCAACACCCACATCTAATTTCCCTTCAGCAAGTTTATAACCTGAAAAAGTACCTGAATAAGGTGATAAGTTATTTAATGCAATATTGTCCATATTTAACTTAAGCTCAGTTAATGCTGCGGGGTCATCTAAAATTAAGGTGCCATTCAACGAGGCCTCACCATATTTATCGATCTGACCTTTGATTGCTATATCAGATACTGAGGGCTGTTCAGAACCAATATTAATCGGTGTAATGTTGCCATTTACTTTAGATATATAAGTAATAAAAGGCAGTAACAAAGAATCATCCGAGAAACGAACTTTATTATCGGTAAATAGGATTTCATTAATTGATAACTTTAATGGCTGGCTGGTATCAATTTCTGATTTCTCAATATTTTCAGGTACCTTCAATACGGTCAATAAATTAAGTTCACGTTCTTTACTGATTGCGATTCTCATATCTGCTTCAGATATTGTTAATTTAGGAATATCAATAGATAACGGTGCATAAGTAATATGTAGTTTATGCGCTTTTATTTCATTCCAGCTCAATAATTCTTCTTTGCTTAGAGCATGTTCAGAATCAAAATCCGTGACAGATATATCACCAATAATATCGAGTTTAGGTGTCGCTTGTGGATCTAGATTAAGATCAAATAAAGCATGGACGCGTCCATTTTTCATATGAAGATCAGTAAATGTATTGAGATAACCTTGAGTAAAAATCATGCTACTATTTTTTATCTCAATATTAGCGTTCACTTGACCTTGCATGATTTTAGATTGGCCACTCACCGTGATTGAAGCATCGTCTGCAAGGTTTGCTGACAATTGAATATCCGTAATATTGTCTTCCTCTAAAGTGAAGTTTTTAATGGTAATTGCAATATCATTAATATTTTTTTCTATGGGTGGCGTTACGCTCGCATCAGTAATGCTAACCACACTACTTTTTACGTCACACTGTTTTAATGCAAATTGCCATTCAGTCGATTCTTTAACCTGAGGTTCAGACACTTCTTTTGTTGTTGATTCATTCAGCAAAGCACTAATATTTAAATTTTTATCTTCATCCTTCTTAATATTGACGTCTATGTTCTGTAAAACACAGCTACCAATACTAATATTTCGATTATCCACATTAACATTAATGTCGTTAACTGCAAGCGACTCAACACCTACAAAATGTTCATCATCTAGTGATGTATTCACATTTGAAATCGTCAAAGAACTGTCAGAAATTATAATTGACATCTCATCAGTCATAGTCACACTTACATTAACTAAACCTGACAACAGTCCTTGATCAAGTGACAATGGTAGTTTCACATCAGGATGCTGTGCAATATCTTTTAGATTTAAGTCTTTAATATCAACCTTTAAATTGATATCTAACGGTGAAATTTGGATGTTACCATCAACTTGGATAGGACTTTTTTTATTAAATTGAGAGCCTAAGCCTAAGGTACCCGAAGCAGCTGACTGCAAATCATTCAGGCTAATATTAATATCATCAGATACTGACGTAAATTTACCTGACGGTGTGATATGCGTAAAGGCAATAATCCCGCCTTCTATCGTTAGCGCTTTAATTAACCATGGCAACCCAGAATCAGGAGTTTCATCAACAGATTCTTCAGATGGAAAATTATTTAAAGGCAATAGCAAGTTCAGAGATTGATTATTCACTATGGCATTAATACTAGGTTCTACGATAGAAATTTTTTCGATAGATGCCAGTCCTGTAACTAAATAAGCGGGTGTTAAGTTAATATATATTTGTGCCGTTTTAAGTAATTGCTCACCAGTTGCTTCACTGATAACAAGATTATTTATTTCAATTTCGAATGTCAGTGGGTTTGTTTTTATTTCTGCGATATCAATCTTAATATCGAGCATAGGCTCCACTCGCTCTTCTATTAAATATAGTGTTAATGCGGGTATACCTAAAAAACCAAATAGCAAATAAATAGAAAAGCTGATGGCTAAACCTGTCGACCATTTTTGACGTTTTGTTAACTTATTCATATCACCTTCCTGAAATGAATACTGGCCTCAAAAGGACCCAGCATTATTACTATTCACATTTAAACTGCAGGCACTATTTATTTAATGCTTCAATGACTCTTATTGTATCTACATGCTCTTTGGCTTTTTGTTTGTCGACCGATTCAACAGCTTATTCATTACTCAGAATTTTATCATTAATTTACTCTTTGTTATCGTTGACTTCTCCAAGGTTCAAGTCCTTATGGGGCCGCCATAGATATCAATGCCTCATGTACTGTCAACAGAATCAACACATGAAGTAAGGCGATTCCCCGATGTTTAATGAATTAATCAATTTCTGATATGGGATATTTATCTGTATTATTACGATCCTAAGAACTCAGGATCATTTTTAATATAGTTATTAAAAAGCCAAGCTGAGAGGGGAAAGTGACTACCGCCCGTTTCATTGGTGGTAAACCTCAGAAGACCAGCGCCTCTTTTCAATTTACGGGTGTATGGGGTGAAAGAAGTTGAGATGTTTTTCGGTAAGAGTAGTTTTGATGTGGTTTGATTTCAACAAGCGATAGAGACACTTTCATGCAGTGGTATGCAGGGCGGATAGATTTGTTCTTTAGATGAAAAAACACTTTGTAAATAGAGGCTTAATCAAGTGTAATGGTAGGGGGAGTCCGATTCGTTTCATCGTATTAAATAAAAAAAGGTTACCGTAATTTAGATGGGAATCTTGTACGCTGCAGATCACTACTCAATATTGGATAAAGGATAGATGTTGTTCCGTACGGGCAAAAAAAAACCGCTTAGTTTTACCTAAGCGGTTGTTTTGTATGGCGTCCCCAAGGGGGTTCGAACCCCTGTTACCGCCGTGAAAGGGCTTGATTATAGTCCATTACCATCCAGTGTTGTATTTGTAAGTATTTGATATAAATAGTAATTGTATCATTCTGTCCGATGTGATCTAATAGTGTTTAATTGGAGATGTACCGTATATGTACCGTACGGTATCTAGTCTAAAACATCTAATAGTGAGAACAGTAATGAGTAATAGAATCGACACAAGATCAGGTAGGCTAAAACTCTTATCTAGAAGGGAACCATACTGGCACAAGTTAGCGATGTCAGAGTATCTAGGATATAGAAAGCTAAAGGATGGCAGTGGTCGATGGATAGCTCGTAAAACAGAAAACCGTCAATATATATACGAATCATTAAATTGCGATGGTCAAGTGAGCTTTAGTGATGCTCAGAAAATGGCAAGGTTATTTTTTGACCAAACTAATGGCCTAATAAACTATAAGTACACCGTTCAAGATGCAATAGATGAATATGTTGCTCACTTGTCGATAGAAAACTCGATGAGGTCTTCAGTAGAGTGCAAGCAACGATTATCAAAACATATCCCATTAAGATTAGCCAGGTTACAGGTTTCGAAACTAACTAGTAAACATGTGCGTGATTTTCGTGATGGAATGATCAGTCAATCTTTAACTGATTATGAGAAGGTTAGAAAATCTAAAGACTCGGCTAATAGAGTAATGAATATGCTAAAGGCTGCTTTAAATTTAGCATTCCGAAACGATATGGTGAATAGTGATGTAGCCTGGAAAAGAGTGCGGTCATTTCATGGTGTTGGAAAAAGCCGTGAATTATTTATTACGGATACTCAGGCTGAAGAACTTATTGAGGCCTCTTCAGGAGGTTTCCGTGATTTATTATTACTTGGTCTAAATACAGGTGCCCGCTATGGAGAGTTGAGAAAAGCAAAAGTAAGAGACTTTGATTCTCTTAATAAAACATTAACATTATCAGGGAAGACAGGTGAGCGCCTAGTATATTTAAGTCAACAATCTACTGATATCTTATTGAGAATTACAAAACCTAGGTTACCTGAAGCTTATATCTTATCGAAAGATGGAGGTGATGCTTGGGGAGAAAAGGATCATAGTCGGCTTTTTAGGGCTGCTGTATTGAAGTCAAAACTACCAAAAGAAGCAGTGTTCTATAGTTTAAGACACTATTATATTAGTAAGGCTTTATTAGCAAGAGTGCCTGTACAAGTAATAGCTGAAAACTGTGGAACCTCAGTTAGAATGATTGAGCAACATTATGGAAAGTTCATGGCTGATGATAGAAGAGTTATGCTAGATATGGTTGATATTATTTCTGTTGGGCGGTAAGAGTTTTCCGCAATTATTATGATGCATGTAATTTGTAGATGAATAATTATATGTAAAAACAATACATTAGTATTTTTAGTGTTTACTAGATCCTATAAAGTTGTATTATGAAGTTTGAATCCTGCACATTATGTTGCAGTGCAAAGTTACGCAGTGGGCGCTACCAATAAAGCCGAGCAAAACCACTTTCGATCGAGTGGAAAGGTAGTAAAAGATCATACCTTTGATGGTGTGATATGCCTGCTAGTTATATGTATGTATACACCATCTTAATTATTTAAGATCTTATGTGTAGGTATATATGAAAAATATAGCACTCGATAACACCCCCACTCAACTCCCTTTTATTGCTCGTATTGACACAGTTGTCAATCTAGTTGGCCTTTCAAGAGCCAATATTTACGAACAAGTTAAAAATGGGACCTTTCCTCTACCTAGAAAATTGTCTGATAAAGCAACAGGCTGGCATACAAGTGACCTAAAGGAATGGGCTGATAATTTGCCATTGAGCCATTCAATACGTCAAAAAGCAACTAAACCTATGTTGCAAGGACGTGATCATGACTAGTCAACTAAGTAGGACTAATCCACCTAACATTATTCAACAAGCTTTAAGTAGTAGTAAAAATGATACTTGTTGTATGTGCTCTATTAAATTTTCTTCCAAACTCGGACCATTTCCTCATGAACCTATTTATGTTAAAGATGATCTTATTTGGAGGTGTGAGCCATGCAGTGTTGCAGATCCTAAAGGTAAGGGTTTACTTAAAGTATTAATCGCGAAAGGATATCAAGATGTCTACTAATATTCTTTCAAATAACGATAAAGTACTCATGTTGTCAGAATGCAATCAAGATGTTACGACAACTAAATTAACTCCTTGGACGCCAACCTTTACCAAATTGACTCAACGATTAAGTCACCCTGAAGTTGGTTCTAAAGATGGCAGCTATATGATTAGAGGCCAAGCTACGCAACGATTAGATAGCGCCTTAAATATGGCCTATGTTGTGATTCTAGACGGAGATAAATCTATCGATTTAATTTCTAGGGCTAAAACCGATGGTGCACCAGCTGCAGAAATGGTCCATCAAGCTCTGAAAGAACTGGATATTAGTCATGTTCTTTACACAACACATTCACATCGTGATGGTTACCCAAGATACCGTGTAGTAGTGCCAGTCTATGATGGTTTCAATCGTGATCAATTAAA
>ENA-OSET01001125-OSET01001125.1-sediment-metagenome-genome-assembly--contig:-NODE-1125-length-28379-cov-3.757932_pt1 | contig 28379 bp, 17 predicted proteins | sample MGYA00237882_ERZ534229 | MGnify/ENA primary metagenome ERZ534229 (study PRJEB26408, sample SAMN06266212) | sediment metagenome | isolation source: Hudson Canyon methane seep mesocosm | place... | reverse complement strand
AAAATCCAGATCCTGATTTTGAACTACCAGACTTTGCAAACTCTGGTTAGCCTGATCCAAATTTAAACCCGCCAATGAGCCTGCCGGCACCAGTACGCTAGGTTCTGCTACGTTAAGGCTGCTATTGACCAAACGGGTTTGCGCCTGCAAGGCATCCCAAAAAGGTAATTTAACCAAGGTATTATCAAGCGTCACCCCTCCATAAGTCTGACCATTCACGGCGGCTAAACTTAACTCACCCACATTGGGCCGAATTGCAAAGCCATTACGATGATCCGAGCCGGGCATGTCCAAACGGTAATCACCCACAGTTTGTAACTGACTTGATTGTAGGAGACCGGCACTGTTCCAGTTACTTTTCACGTCCAAGGGCTTATTCAACGCAGCCATAGACATTAAGTGTTGTAGGCCGAGTTGTTGATCACCAGCGTCACACTGCTCTGAGACTTGAGACTCAAAAGCCAGGCTGTAAATATCAATCGGTGCTTTCCAGCTCACTAAGCGATGACCACAATTTTCGGCATTCGCATCATTCTCACAATCACCAACCACCAGATTTGCTGCGCCTAAATTACCGTCACAATAAAAAGCTAGACTTTCGAAATCTAAATTAATGTCTGCATCACCTGGCAGACTAAAGCCGCCATCTACAAAGCTGTAACCATCAAATTCATTATCTCTAAATCGCAGGGAAAACCGATCAAATTGGATGTTAAACCCACTGAAGGTCAGTGGTGCCAGCAGTTCATTTTCATCAACATTCATCACGCCAGTGATACCACTTGGACGAAGAACATACTTAGCACTGCGCAGCGCTAAGGTATGTTGATCATAACCACTCGCATTGGGGCTATTCATCACTAACGCTTCACCGGAAAGGTCGTAACCTGCTCCTACTGTAATCTCACCAATATCATTAACGTAATACTCTGGCCCAACCGTCATACCCATCGGCCAATGATTGCCCAAGACCGCCTGATCACTATTGGCAGAATGCAAAATATGTTCTTCATTGACGGTATCAAACTGTAAGTGCCCAAGTAATTGCTTACTAAGTGGGCCCGTTTCTGCCCCGTCAAGCAGGTAACCAGGCATCGCTACGTTCACCATTTGATCTTTTTGCATTTGCTGCGGAAATGAGAAGGCAAAAGGCCCATCTGTTAATTGCCCCCATGCAGGAAAGTAGCCCTCAGTTTCAAGTGCCGTCATATTAGCGAGTTGTGCACCGAAACGGTCGAAATTGAGATTCCCTGCAACGAGGTAACCCAGAGAGTCATCGACACCACAATGACTAGCCTGACAAACGGTACTCTGTTCAGTGCTAACATAACCTTCTATTTCTGTTTTTGTATCAATTAATCCGGCTGACAAATTCACCTGAGAGTCACCGGCAATTACCACCACTTTTGGGTAGGCAAAATAACTCTGAGAGGATGAAATATCTAGCTGTCCCTTCAACCCATCTGCTGTTAAAAGCAATTCGCCCTGGCTTTGTGCTGTTTTCAGCCAAGCATCGTTCGTGGCATAAGCTGTGGTTCGTTCGTCTTGCGTATCAAAACCATCGTGTACAAACTGAACATCGTCATAGCTCAATTTGATACCCTCAGCAGTTAGTTGTGCTGAAGATATTTTAAAGGCGAGTGGAAAGCCGTCACGATGTACAAAAATATCAACATTGCTTGGCTCATCCTCACCAGATGTTGGCGTGACAAGTAAGCCCTTATAGAAGTTTGTTTCCCTATCAAGAAGCCTTACAGGTAATGATAAAGGGTCAAGTGCCACCTGCTCGGTGGGAATAAGCAGCGTTGAACCACCACGAGGAATTAAACGACCATTATTGAAACGTAAAAACATACCATGAAAAGCAGGTAGTGAGATCTCATCACCCGCCAGTCCGATTTCACCCGACTGTAATACCATCGAACCATCCGCGGAGAATCGAACACACACTTGACCCTGGTTTTCAGCAATACTGGAGATACTAAATCGACCGCTCAATACATACTCATCAGCTTCACAATTTAGCTCTGGCTGTTGTGCCGGGCTTTGTAGTTGCCAATCTAAGCTTGCTAATTTGGCCTCAAAGCCCTCCGTATCGAGTGTTTCTGGTATCGCAAAAATGTTATCTGCGCTGACACTCAAGGTTCTGCTTTGATCTAACAGCAATTCTGCTCGTAAGGTTAATGTTCGACCTGCCACCTGCGTTTGCTGAACAAACGTTTTACTCGTGTCGGTCATGAGAAACTGGAATCGTTGCGCCTTCGCTTCACGTAAGGCATCTGATGCATATTGATGCACACCCAAATCAACTTTGGTCATCGTCGCCTCATCAATTAGACTAAAACCGACAAGCCAGTCATTCGCGTGCACAGCAGCTTGGCAAGTAGCTTGCCCTTCACAATGTCGAGAGAGTACCAGCGAAACATCCGCACTCGCAGAAGCACCTAAATGAAACGCTTTAATATCATTCGCTACGATACAACCGGCGGCTTTAACTTGCGAGGGTAAGGACACATCATGTAAGCAAACATCATCAATCGAAATCGCAGTGGTAAATTGTCCTGCACGAATATTTTGAAATTGATAACCATCGATGATCCTCACTTCTGTTTCAGTATTGACAAGCTCGTATCCGCTTACATCGCCCTCTATCATTAAACCAAATTGCTCGATCCCTTCAGCCGTAGTATCAATTAATATCGTGATAGGTACCGCAACTTCAAGCTCGTTGGCCGGTATCACGATTGTTGTCGCTAGTGGCACATAATCAATGAACTCCGTCGCAGTGCCTTGTTTGGTTTTAAGTGTAACGCTGACATCTGTCGACGAAGCTGTTGATAAACGAATACGGGCTAACGTTTGTCCTTGCGACTCATAAACCAGAGAAGCAGATGAAGAAACACTGGGCTGCTCATTATTTTGCCAACCGCATAATCTCGCCGACTCACATTGCCAAGTATCGTTCCCAATCGTTTGATCTAAGACCGGTACAGTAATGACTTGCGCAGTTTGAACTTGCCGGTACAAAGCTTCGGCATTCAATCCCATAAAAGGGGATAGCTGAGAGATAGCATCGGTTCCACTGTCTAACGCGGCAAATTCAGGTACGAACACCTCAAAAAAGGTACTACCAAAACTCTGCCCTTCCTGTGATGGCCACTCATTCAATACCGCTGCTGAGAATAATAACAACTGTAGGTTTGGATCATTTATATCGCTATCTGAGCGAATATTTAAGAGGTCAAGGTCAACCACCTCTGTAGATGAAGGGAGTCCAAGCATGTCACGAACAAAAGTTTGGGCTTGCCCAAAAGCGGCGTCAATTGACGCTCCAGCAGAGGCTCGAGATAAGGTCTGCTTTGCGACCAAGTGTGTTAGAAGGTTGATGTTAACTGTAGGGGTCTGTTGCGGGTCAAGAATAATCACTTCAAGAGGTTCTGCCAGAGCCACCTCTTTACCTGTTAGTTCATCTATAAATTTCCCCTCTGCCTCAAAGCGCATAGGTTTATCTTTTGGCAGAATTAATGAGTACCCCCCATTTTCTTTAACGGTTGCCACAACAGGTTCTGCTTCAGAATCTCCAATTGGAAATGCAGTGACTTTTAGTTCGGTAAATACCCCTTTTTGTGCCTGACCTTCCACTAAAACATACCCGTCAGGCAGTGCTATTTCTGACTCACTATCGCTATTTGAACCATTACACCCCGAGACCAAACTCCCTAAGAAAAGTAAAATGCAAAAATAAATAAATTTAAAAGAGTTAACGGGTTTAACGTGGAAAGTCATTTTCCTAGCGTCCTTAGTTATTATTGCCCATGGAGACAATACTTCTATTAATACGCGCTCCATTAGGTGCTACCGGTCAAGCAAGCTACTAAGTCTCACTAAGTTTCAAAAACTTAACCGACAGTTATTTTTTCACATAACGACATGAATACGAATACAGGACGGGCAGAACTAGCCACTTGGCTAGTCGGGCCAATGCAGACATAGTTCGAGTATCCGTTTACAATATTGTTGAGAACAAAAACTTTAAACGCTTACTCTCTGAGGTGAGCATGAGAACTGATAAAAATAATAGCGTATGGAAACTTGCTTAATAATTGATGACCACGTTCTATTTTCACATAGCTTGTCGTACTTACTGAAAGCAACTTTCACGAACGCGAAGATTGAACACTTCGCCAATACGCTAGACGCACTAGTTTGGATACGGAGCAATGAAGCACCCGACTTAGTGCTGTTAGATATTCATTTAGGCAAAGAAAGCGGCATTCGTTTTCTTCGCGATATAGAGAACCTAGACTTTCCTCCCCCTGTTTTGGTTATTTCATCTGATACCGACGTACGAAAAATTGACTCATGTATCGAACATGGCGCTAACGGTTTTGTCAGTAAAAGCGAGAAGTCCGAAACGCTAATTAAAGCCGTCAAAACGATTCTCGAACAGGGCGAGTACTTTTGTGATTCATTTAGGCATTGTTCCGCTGAATTGCAAAGTGCCGGTAATCTTTACTCAGGAAGCCAGAAACGTATCATATGGTATTTGCAACAAGGTCTTCCTAATAAAGAAATTGCTGAACGCATGAACTTGAGTGAACATACCGTCAAATATCATTTGGCAAATTTATATCGACAACTGGGTGCAAAAAATAGAACCGAGTGCCTAATGCAAGCACAAAAACAAGGGCTATTCTAAGTCAGAAATATAGGGGTAAATACAGTTATCGGGGTAAATATTCCGTGAATTCTTGAGCGATTCGAAACAGTGTACGTCGTATAGCAGCAACAGGCTGAGATATTGACATAAGCCAAACACTGGCAGAATAACGTGTGTTTTTTACGGCAGAATGACTCAGAATAAGAGTGGGACGCGACTCTGATGCCCACGGGCCAATATCTCCCGTTTCAGAAATAACCAGGTTGATATCCGTCACGTCTTCCTTCCCCCACCTTACTCCCCAAGATTCAAACTTGCCCAGCAAGTCTGGCGGCATAGTAACTTCTTCAATCAAGTGCACACCAAGTTGTAGCGAATATTCTTCATTGGTTGCATCTCGCTCTCCACTAGGAATAGTTAAGGTTACTACCGTACCTACATTTAACTCACTCTCTATCAAGAATTCAATTCCGAGCAAATCACTGAGTCGACGTACTATATCTAACCCTAAACCAAGACCTTTTCCTGACTGAGGCTGATCAGATGGCGCTTGATAAAATGCTTCAGTGGCTCGCTCTAATGATGCTCGATCCATACCCTCACCCGTGTCAATAACACGAACCTCTTGATACGTTTTCTTGTTGACCTCAATAGGTCTCAATTTAATAGTCACCTTTCCGCGGTGAGTGTGATTTATCGCGTTGACTATTAAGTTTCGAATAATTCGGTTAAGCAATGTCTGGTCAGACAAAACACTATGGTTATTCGAATTGTCAAACAACAATAGGTCCAACTTAATTCCTTTTCTCTCAGGAATTAACTTCATTTCATGTTCTAGCTCCATGAGCAATTCAGATACTGAAAAACGTGTTCGCGTCGCCACGACTTTGCCCGTCTCAAGCTGCTCAAAATTACTTAACTGGTCAAAAAATTGGTTAATCGCTTTTAGGCATTGCAGAGCATGCTGTATATAAACAGGGTCGAATGACTGACCCGCTTGATTAACAGCAATACTTAGGGCATTAATCGGCTGACGTAGATCGTGAACTGTCGATAGTAATAACTGCCCCCGACTAAAACTGAGTTCTTCTGCAACCTGTTTCTGTAACGTCAAATCTCTAAACTGTTCCAAGTATTTGAATATCAGGGTGGATATTGCAAAACTGATGACAAGCGCACAAAAAATCCAGGCATTCTTAAACGGTAAAGTGAACACATCTATTGGCGTCGCCTTGAGCCTCCATGTCGAAAGCGGAAAGTCGATTTCTTCTACAAATACATTCGCATATCCGCTTTCAATTTTTTTCCCCCACACCAACGACTCTGAGCTGTCTATCAGGTCAATCATATGAATACTCAGGTTTGACCGCTCACTATAGCGTTCCAAACCTACGTGACTGACTAGTTTATTCCAATCAAGAACTGCAGATGTCTGCCCCCAGTAACGCCCCTCTGATAAATATATAGGTGTACGAACGATTAAGCCCTGCCCACCCTGAACCAAATCGATAGGACCAACCAACACAGTTTTCTGGTGATCAATTGCCTTGCTAAAGCCGCTCGTCTGAACTCTATCGAACCTCAAACCAAGCGCATTTTTATTTCCTTTAAGGGGGTGAACGGCAATCAACTCACTATTTTTTATCAAACTAATATTTTTCAAATATTCTGAATGCCTAAGCAAGTCACCTGCAAGGCTGGTGAAGGTGACAATATCAATCCCCCCTTTTACCGATACGTAAGATTGAACGCCGTAAGTAAGGTGTATCGATTGATTTATCAACCCTGAAAACTCACTGCGCAAATGCCGAAGGTCACTGCTCAAAGCTTGTAATTGAGCACGCTTCCCCTGGTTCTCTAGCCTATCGATCACTAGGTAGACACATACAAAAACAAGCGCCCCCACAATTAAGGAACCAATCAGCGCCACCCATGGGCGTTCAATAATGTCTCGTGACAAATGATTCATTGCATCTGTATCGCTTTAGAATGGTTTAGGAGTAATACCTGAATTCATTACATGTTGTCATGTCCCGCACAGTTATGTCGATAGCGCACTTACTATCAAAGCCTGTCATGCGACACTCTATGCAAAACTCATCGGAATTTGGCCATTAAACACCAAATAAACCGCTCGGCAACTGTAACGTCTATAGAACATACCTTACTACTGGAGTAACCTTTGTCAGCAAGAACCATCCCATTATATGATGGTGATATTGACTAAGATTAGTCAGCCTGAATGACCATTTTTCTTTTAGACCTACCGTACAATCGCTAGCTTAAGTACGACAATTCAGCCAAACTTGCCCCTAGCCTTAACGGCTAAAAGTGATACATTCAGACTATTACTCGATATTTTTCTCTTCTCGGTGTTCGCTGTGGTTAACCTGTTTTGCTCTTTGAAGACATCGAAGTATTGATTAAATCAACCCATCATCAATTATTTGCTTTGCATGATCAGCAACTGATACTTCAACGCCCATAAATTCCATACCAAGATTTTTACGCGCACGACTATTATCGAATCGGATCGGGTAACCTACATTGCGCTTAACGAAGTCACGTGTAATACCTAACATTGGTGCAAGCAACCAAACGACAAACTTCGGCACTTGCCAAAGCGGTAGTTTACCCTTCCCTGGAAATGCCTTCTTTATTACGGCGGCCATTTGCATGACTGAAAACGAATCACTGACTAAAACGTGACGACCACTCGCATCTGCAGTGGTCGCGGCTTTGATATGGGCTGTTGCGACATCTCGCACGTCAACAATAGGAAAAGAGAGATCTGGCGCACCAGTACGTAGAGTACCGTCCATCACTTCCAACATGGTAGACAGACTTGTCGAATCCGATGCTTGAGCCAACGAAGGACCCAACACAAGCCCAGGGTTGGTTACGACCAAGGTCCAGCGGTTCTGTTGTTTAACCATCTTCCAAGCTTCTTTTTCAGCCAGCGTTTTCGAATAGTTGTAAGGTTGGTGCTCGACAGACGATGCGTCATTCCAGACATCTTCATTAAACGTACCGTTTGGCTGATTCAAACTTTCTTGGTTGTCGCTAAAAATTGCCACAATAGAAGACGTCAACACGACACGTTTTACACAATCTGTTCGATTGACTGCGTCCAAGACATTTCGAGTTCCTTTCAAAGCGGGCTCGATTAATTCCTTTTGCGCATCTTTCAAGCCTCTCACAATAAATGGAGAGGCAGTGTGAAATACGATGTCACATCCAGACATAGCCTGATCAAAATCACCATCATTAAACAGGTCTGCATTGAATAACTCTAACTGGTTTGGATGTTGCTGCCCGAGCGCTAAAAGATGTCCGACTTTTTTCTGATTGGTTTTATCTCGCACTGTCGCGTGAACTTGAAAGCCCTGCTCCAGCAAGTACTTTACTAACCAAGAGGCAACATAGCCGTTTGCTCCAGTTACCAACACAGTTTGGGGTTGATCGGTCATAGTCTCTATTGCCTATTGAGTGTTTAAAAAGGACGAGAAAATATCACTGTTGGCATTATTTTTAAAGGCAAAAAAGGTCGAACTCTAGGACAAAAACACTCAGGCTTATCACTAGATAAAAAACTTTTCCATGCATTATCGGCAATATTATTACAATAAGGTCGCCTTTATTCGGTTCGTTATGCTTTTCGCGTACAAAACTAGATGTCAATGTCGCATATGGCCATTCATTAAGATCTACCTTGTTATCGGATGTAAGATGACGCCATAAAATCACGACCGCGAATATTTCTTTAGAAATTTCTGTCGAAACAATGATAATAAAAAAACATTCCAGAGAGCTATGAAACTAACGCGTATCAGCACTATTCAGACAACTGTAAATTATTGCCGGCAAGCAAATTATGCCTGATGTTATTTACCCAAGGTTATTTCTAGAAGTCATTCCAGAAGAACTAAAACAAAATCGACCCGACATTAAAAAACTCCTTAATGGCAAGCATAATAGTCATGAGCTTAAATCACACTTCGGTAAGTTGATCAGTTCGGTATACGAATATAACCCTAACTCAAACATCGGGTTGGAGTTCGGCTCCTACCTTCAACCACCAACATTGTGTGACTTATCTCAAGCGATAATGAGTTCTAACAATTTAAATTCAGCATTTGGGGTTATTGAAAAGGCTTTTCATACGCATGATGCCAGTTACTACCCTTCTATATTTCTCGATGATGGGCTATTTTCACTTTCTCTGACCTTTCCTTTTAAAGACACGGTATCTGTCTATCAAAAACGATTCTGCGTCGAGACAGCCTATTCATTTATCGTCAATATGATTCGCCACTCAATCGACCCAGGTTTCACGCCACTTCGTGTCAGTTGTAATTTTCCTAAACCCGCTTACGCAAAAGAATACCCTGAAATATTTGGCCACAATATCGTATTCAATGCTCCCATCAATTTAATCGAAATAGATGAAGCTTGTTTGTTCAAACAGTTAGACACCAGCAACCCAACCGTTAACAAAATGTACCTTAGAAAAAGTATTGAAGACTGGCAAACAAATCGTGACCAAGTAGATTTTGAACAGATGGCAACCACGTTTATGTTAAAGCACCATCCACACGCTTTTAGCTGTCAAAGCCTAGCCAACCTAATGAACCTTTCTGTTCGGGGTTTGCAAAAGAAGTTATCAAAGCACGATGTCACATTTTCTCAAGTTACCAACAGAGCACGAAAAACTCTGACAGAAATATACTTATTACAAGAGAAAAGAAGTATCAATTGGACTGCTGATAAACTCGGCTTTCAATCTCGTTCTGGCTTTGCCCGCTTCTTCAAAATCGAATTCGACCAAACCCCTGCAGAGTTTATTCGAGAGCACGTTGAGCCATAAATTGATTTATCTATCGCGCTATTTCGGGTAGATTTAGACCAACATCAGTTGGACACCTCAATTATCTATGTTACTTAAAACCCGATTTTACCTACCGCCTTTACGGAAAAAATCGGTCTTTCGCACGGCATTAATAGACAAGCTCAGTCATAGCAACGGTGGCGAGCTCGTCGTTGTTGCGGCCCCTGCGGGGTATGGTAAGTCAACACTGCTCAGCCAGTGGCTGCATCACAAGGCCCACACATTTGCCTGGATCACACTCGACGAATCTCATAATTCCCCCATTCAATTTTGGCAATATGTGCTTAACGCGCTACACAATATTCAGCCTGAAGTCGGGAGTCAGTCTAAAACCTTAATCGAGAAGACAAGCGAAAATTCGTTGGATGAAATAGTTGTTTCACTATTAAATGACCTAAATCAATTAATCGTTGGTGGTGATTCAGATACCGCGATATCACTTATATTGGATGACTTTCATCTACTAGAAAACCCTTTTCTATTGTCGCTCATAAAACGATTTGTCGACCACCTGCCATCAAGTATCCGTCTCGTTATCGCCAGTCGAAGTTCGCCTCCTCTTTCTCTATCTCGTCTTAGGGCAAATAACCAACTAGTTGAGCTCAGGCAAAATGACTTGGCGTTTTCCGCCGAAGAAGCAGAACACTTTTTTCATCATTCAATGGACATTGAGGCCAGCGAGGAACTACTTGATACCTACTTCGAAAACACTGAAGGTTGGATTGCGGGTCTACAGCTTGCCGCAATATCCTTTAAAAGCGGCGTTGCCGATGCGAATCAATTTGTTAAAAATTCTAGCTTAGATCGCCATATCGAAGACTACTTATTTGATGAGGTTTTTTCTAAACAGTCCGCCGAATTACAACATTTCTTAATTCGGTGCGCTGCCACAAAAAGCTTCTGCGCCGGAATGACAAATACGCTACTTGGTATCTCACATAGCCAACAAATAATTTTAACGCTTGAACAAGCTAATCTCTTCTTAATTCCCATGGACAACCACCGAACCTGGTTTAGATTCCATGATTTGTTCCGACAATTCTTATTGCAACACTTTCACCAGCTCGATGGAAAAGTTCAAGCAGAGCTACATGAAAAATCTGCGTCATGGTACGAACAATCAGGCTATGTAGAAGATGCCATCGACCACAGCATAATTTGCCATGATTGGTCTCGCGCTCTATCTCTTATCAAGTATTTAATTGAGGTTGGCGACGGTAGCCTAGATGCCGCGCTCTCGGCCAAATGGCATAGTTTTATGCCAAAAACTGAAGATGGCCAAGTTATCGAACTGAACACGCTCTTGAGAACACCCACAGAAAGCGACGAACAACACGTAACGCTAAAATCACTCCCCCTGGAAATCGGAGCAGAGCCACTTACCAAAAGGGAGTTGGAAGTCATCGAACAATTAGTCAAAGGTCACTCCAACAAAACTATCGCGGAGTCTCTGCATATTTCCCTCAATACGCTGAAAGTACATATTCGTAATTTATACGCGAAAATTGGTGTCAAAAATCGTAGCCAAGCACTAGTAAAACTCAGCGAGAGTTAGATCAAGCTATATCAATTCACCCTTACATTCACCCCTAGAGGTGATGCCATCATTCTCTCTGATTCATAGACTGTTCTTTCGTTGAATATGCTTTGGGAGAAGATTATGAACCAGAAAGTCACGCCAAGAGAACAGATGCATTATGATGTTGTCATAGTTGGAGCGGGCCCTTCTGGGCTAGCAGCGGCCTGTAGATTAAGGCAATTAGATCAAGAGGTTTCAGTTTGTATAGTCGAAAAAGGCTCTGAAGTCGGAGCACACATTCTTTCTGGAGCGATCATGCAAACAACTGCTTTGGATGAGCTGTTTCCTGATTGGAAAGAAAGAGGTGCGCCCTTAAATACACCTGTCACCAGAGATGATGTTTACTATTTTACCAGCGAGAAGCGTGCCCTTCGCTTTCCCTCTCAACTGGCCAGTCGTGTCATTCATAACGAAGGTAACTACATCATCAGTTTGGGCAATGTGTGCCGTTGGCTTGCAGAACAAGCTGAAGACCTAGGCGTCGATATCTACCCTGGCTTTTCTGCAAGCGAGGTTTTGTATGACGAGAACGATACCGTTATAGGTATCGCGACAGGTGATATGGGTCGGGACTCTGACGGAAAAGAAAAATCCAGCTACCAAGCCGGAATCGAACTTTACGGAAAATATACATTATTCGCCGAAGGCTGTAGAGGTCACTTAGGCAAGCAGTTGATTGATAAATTCGAACTTGATAAGCATTCAGGCACGCAACACTATGCCTTGGGAATAAAAGAATTATGGGAGATAGAACCTCATCTTCACGAACCTGGAAAAACCATTCATAGCTTTGGCTGGCCCTTATCTGCTAGCGGCACAACTGGCGGCGCCTTCCTCTATCACACTGACAACAACCAAGTTAGCCTAGGGTTGATTACCGACCTTAACTATTCAAACCCACACCTAAGCCCGTTTGATGAACTACAACGATGGAAACACCACCCTCAAATCGCCAAATATCTAAAAAGTGGAAAGCGCGTTAGTTACGGGGCTAGAGCGATCAATAAGGGCGGACTACAAGCTTTACCCAATCTGTCTTTTCCTGGCGGGTTGTTATCTGGTTGCGATGCAGGGTTTATGAATTACCCTAAGATTAAAGGCTCCCATACTGCTATGAAAACAGGAATGATCGCTGCTGAGACTATTTCTGCAGCACTGAAAAACGACAACAACCTGAACGTGACTCACACACGCTGCCTAGAAGACTACGATAAGGCGATCAAGAAATCATGGGTCTATCAAGAGTTACATGAATCAAGAAATGTCGCACCTGCGATGCACCGCTTTGGAATGTTGCTTGGCTCCGTTTTTTCGTTTATCGAATATGGAATTTTGAAAGGAAAGTTACCACTGACCTTGCAAGACCCATGCGAGGATCATGATTCACTTAAACCCTGGGATAAGAGTACTGCCATTCATTACCCCAAACCCGATGGTGAAATCAGTTTTGATAAATTAAGTTCTGTCTATCTATCAAACACCAACCATGAAGAACACCAACCGTGTCATTTGATTCTCAAAGAACCGTCTAAAGCGATTTCATATAATTTAGCCAAGTTTAACGAACCCGCTCAACGCTACTGTCCTGCTGGGGTCTATGAAATCATTGAGGAAGGCAATAATAGCCCAAGGCTTCAGATCAATGCGCAAAACTGTTTGCATTGTAAAACCTGTGATATCAAAGACCCGACCGAAAACATTACGTGGCTAGCGCCTGAAGGAGGCGGAGGCCCAAATTACCCCAACATGTAGTACAACACATAAAGCGGGCCGTTTAAAAAACTGGCCCGCTATGAAAGCGAAAAACAGAATCGGATGTTTGAATTAGTTTCGTTTCTAGCTGCCTAAACATTTCTACTCTCTCTTCGATACAGACACCTTTGCGCTTATTCTGAGTAGGTCCGTTTCCCCGAGCATAGTTTTGAGCAAGATCAAGATAATCTTGATAATGACGTGATTCAGACTTCAACAAAGACAGGTAAAAATCACGTAATTTGTCATCCAACAAAGGCGCTATTTTTGCAAAACGTTCACAGGATCTTGCTTCGATAAAAGCACCGATTATGAGTACGTCGGTAATTTTCTCTGGTTCAGATGAACGAACATGCTTTCTCAGTTCTGAAGCATAGCGAGAGGCAGACATATTGGTATAGCGAAGTTTACGCTGTTTGATAAACTTCATTACTTGTTCGAAATGACGTAATTCTTCACGTGCCAAACGAGACATTTTCATCAATAAGTCTTCGTTTTCGGGGTAACGATGCATTAAATTAAGCGCAGTTGTGGCCGCTTTCTTTTCACAGTGTGCATGGTCAATCAACATGAGATCTTGGTTTTCAAGAGCATTTTTCACCCATTGATCAGGCGTCTCACAACCGAGAAATTCTAGTATGTTACTAATGTCTTGCATGGTGATTATGGACGTTTCCTAATTGAAGATATAATTTGGAGTTACTCATTCGAGATAGGTCAAAACCTCTCGCCAATGCTCTAGTTTGTCTTGTTTTTTCATCGCTGCATTCGCTGGGCTAGTCGAGGGAAGCGTCATAAATTCTCCGTTCCATTTGTCGACAGAGACATACTTGTTAAATAGTTTACTCGCGGCTTGCCCATTGAATGCAACTAGTTTGATAGTCGATACCTCTGATAAGAGAGAACTAAAATCATTCGCGACCAAGGTCGATTGATCTATACGAGAATCAAGACTTCCGGGACGATGACAGCGTTCAATAACATCCCAAATGGCGATCGAATTTTGTTTAACTAGCTCGACTCTTTCTATATATGAGATAGACAGATCAAAAGACAACAGTTCGGACATCGACCACCAAAAGGCATTCTGTGGATTGCCATAATATTGCTGGTGTTCGAGGGATTTCACGCTAGGCAAAGTTCCCAATATTAGAACCTTTGGATTTACTCCCAATATTGGCGCAAACCCTTCATCGATAATCCGTTCTTCGCCTTTCATTTCAACACTTATAAGCTGACGTCAATCGCTTCAGATACAGACTTGGCTCTTTCTATCGCGTGGTCGATATTGTCGCCCAACGCTAAGCCTACCCCCATGCGTCGTTTGCCTTGTACCTCAGGTTTACCAAAAAGCCTCAGTTGCGTATCAGGCTCACGAAGCGCTTGGTCGAAATTTGAAAAACTGACATGAGCCGAATGGCCTTCAACCAAGATGACCGACGATGCAGCAGGACCAAACTGTTTTATTTCAGGAATGGGGAGACCTAGAATCGCACGCGCATGCAAAGCAAATTCTGACAAGTCTTGAGAGACCAAGGTCACCAAACCCGTGTCATGTGGTCGAGGTGAAACCTCGCTAAATAAAACTTCGTCGCCTTTAATAAAGAGTTCTACACCAAATAGCCCACTGCCCCCCAAATTCTCTGTCACATCTCCTGCGATCTTCTTTGCACGCTCTAGCGCAATATCTGACATGGCTTGCGGCTGCCAAGATTGTTGATAGTCACCCTCTTTTTGTATATGCCCAATTGGCGCACAAAAACTGGTTTGGCCACCGTGACGGACCGTAAGTAAGGTAATTTCGTAATCAAAATCAACAAAACCTTCAACAATGACTGTGCCTGCGCCAGTACGCCCACCCTCTTGAGAATAAGCCCAGGCGGGTTCGATATCTGACGAAGATTTAATCGTGCTCTGGCCTTTACCTGATGAGCTCATGATAGGTTTGACCACACAAGGCATACCAACCGTTTCGATAGCCGAACAAAACGCATCATAATTGTCGACAAAACGATACAGGGAGGTTTTTATACCCAGTTCTTCTGCAGCTAAGCGGCGTATTCCTTCTCGGTTCATCGTCAAGTGCACTGCTCTGGCAGAGGGAATAACATTAAAACCCTCGGTTTCAAGCTCAACTAAGGTCGCTGTGGCGATCGCTTCTATTTCAGGAACAATGTAATCAGGCTTTTCACTCTCGATGACGTAACGTAAAGCATCTCCATCTAGCATATCGATTACGTGTGATCGATGCGCTACTTGCATAGCAGGCGCATTTGCATACCGATCAACAGCAATCACTTCGACGCCATAACGCTGTAGTTCAATCGCGACTTCCTTCCCTAGCTCACCAGAGCCGCAAAAGAGAACTTTTGTGGCTGAATTAGAAAGAGGCGTTCCAATATTTGTCATACTTTTTACCCATAAATTCAGAGAGTTATCTATTTCATATTTGCTGTTCGCGCACTTTAGCTTTGTCGATTATCGCGAGTTTTTCGTCCTTACCCATCCCCGACCAAAGACCTATTTCGTCTCCACTTCGGTAACAACCGACACAGATATCATTCTCATCTAACGCGCAAATACTTACACAAGGCGAGTGAACTTCGTTTGGGTCTTCGTTTAGCATTCTCTACATCTCTCTACTATTCATATTGCTTGAGATCATTACTCGATCAATCTTCTTGCAGTTCTTTGGTATATCTTTGGCCATTCATTACATAATGAGCGGCACTCAGTTCCAGCATTTTAATTTCTTGCTCTTTCAATTCTCGTTTTACCTTTCCTGGGCTGCCGAGCACCATAGAACCGTCGGGAACAACCATATTCTCAGGGATAAGTGCATTCGCGCCAATTAAGCAGTTCTTGCCAATTTTCGCGCCATTTAACACGACAGCGTTGATGCCAATCAATGTGTTGTCACCAATGGTACAGCCATGCAGCATAACCTTATGCCCGATCGTTACACCCTTTCCTATCGTGAGCGGAAAACCAGGGTCGATATGAAGCACCGAGCCATCCTGTACATTGCTGTTCTCGCCAATTGTGACTAAATCATTATCTGCACGAATCACGACATTAAACCAAACACTGGCATTATGATGAATATCTACCGAGCCTATAATGGTCGAATTGGGCGCAATAAAAACGGGTTTGCCTATATAGTTAACTTTTCGTTTACCTAAGGAATAATTCAATTTGACGCTCTCTCGTTGATGATAAGTTTGAACTTCATACGCGGCAAAAACGCCTCTTTACCTAAGGTAATCTAGTCCGTCGTATCGAAGATCGTAATATTGCTTTCAAATGCCAGGTTCATTAATTCGACCAAGACAATCGCCGACAAACCCCATATTTCATAGGTATCGCTATCTGTTTGAAAGTCATAACTCGGCACCGACAACGCGACTCCTTTGTAGGTCATTCGGTCTCGGCGTTTAGGCTCAGCGGTATCAAAGAAAGAAACAGGCACCTTAAAAATACTGTCTAGCTCATCTAAGTTCGGCGTTAGCTCGACACTCTCGTCTACCAAGCCTACATAAGGCGTCACACGAATTCCGTGCAACGAGATGACCTGGCTGAGCTGTCCAATTATCTGAACTTTATCAGGCGACACGCCTATTTCTTCATGACATTCTCTAAGTGCTGTATGCATTAAACTTTCATCTTCGTCATCATGCTTACCACCAGGAAACGCAACTTGCCCTTTGTGGGTATTCATATGTTGAGCACGACGAGTCAGAATAATTTCAGGGCATCGTCCGTTTCGCGTCACCGGCACAAGAATGCCAGCCTCAGGCAGGTCTTCGTCGATAGATCTGGGGGAATACTGTTTAACTCGACTAACGAGTTGTTCAATGAGATTCATTTTACAATCTTATATTCTAAAGCGCTGGTTGTTTGCAGCGGCAAACTTTAGCATACTGAGTCACTTTTCAAAAATGGTCAGCGTCTTCGATATGAAATTCTGTAGTGAATGTGGCAATAAAGTAGAGCATAAAGTCCCCGAAGATGATAACCGCTTACGATACGTGTGTGACACCTGTGACCTGATTCATTACCAAAACCCGAATATTGTCGCGGGGACTGTATCGGTCTTCGGCGATAAAATTTTGCTGTGCAAGAGAGCCATTGAGCCTAGATTAGGCTATTGGACTCTACCAGCAGGGTTTATGGAGAATTTGGAAAGTACTAACGAAGCTGCAATAAGAGAAACCTTAGAAGAAGCTGAAGCAACAGTCGATATCGACGCTTTGTTCACTGTCATTAATGTACCCCAAATTAACCAGGTTCATATGTTCTTTCGTGCCACGATGGTTGACGGTAAATACGGTGCGGGACCAGAGAGCTTAGAGACAGAATTATTCGATGAGGAGAGTATTCCCTGGGAAGACCTCGCTTTTCCTACCGTTAAGCGTACGTTAAAATTGTTCCTAGAAGACCGAAAGAAGCCCCAGTTTGGCGTGCACGTCAGCGATATTATTCGCGAACAAAAAGAAAGAAAGTAACACCTCAGCCAGCAAAATCTTCGAACAATCGAGATGTCATCGCAGCCATTATGAAATCATTCTTGTGTAGGCCTTGAATTTCATGCGTCCACCAAACGACGTTAACGGATGAATACGCTAAGGTAATGATAGGATGATGGTTAACACTTTCGGCGAGCGATGCAATTCTGTTCGTTAGCGTGAGAGAGCGATTATACTTCTGCGTCCAAAATGAACAGCTCAATTTGTGAATACCTGACTCCACCACAACTTGCCACTCGTTGATCTCAGATAAATACTTTTGAATTTCTCCCTCTTTCAATTGCGGCGAAGCCGAGTCAATTTTTTCGAAGGTAGAATTTAGTAAGTCCATCTGTATTTCTCCACTATGCCGAACTTCATTATGCCGAACTTCATTAAGCGCTGACCTGGCGGGCGAAAAGTCAAAGAATTGTTGCGAGTAGTGCTCAAGGAGCCAAGGAAAGCGTGTTCATGCTCAAATTCCCTAATCGAAATCATACGACAATCTCCATGCTGCTTGAGGCAAAAAAATGCTCAAATAATCTTATCATTCTAGTTTGGATCTAGGATATTGAAAGTGGTATTTCTTGGCTAAAGACGAATCCAGATAAAGACCCAATAATTCGAAATCATGTGTATAAATATTCGCTACGTAGCGAAAAAAAAGTACGGTAAACTGAAACAAGACTTTAAGGTTTGATTGAAATACAACGAAAAGTACGTCGCAAAAGTACGTCGCATAGAAACGTACTTTTGTAATGCCAAACTAAGCCAGTTCAGTCGACTCTATAACTTCACTCTGGTCATCAGTTTGGCCTGACTCCTCGTTTACACTGGCGTCTTCTGATACCGGCAGTTTCATTTCTAACAAGCCTAATAATGCTTTGCTTAGTTCATCAATAGACGGGCCTGATGACATTTCCATTGATGGAATATCTAAGCCGGTACGCGCACAAAATTCGACATCGATTTCAACTGCCATTAGGGAGTCGAGACCAAGATCACGCAAACTTTGCGTTGGCTTGATATCTTCAGCATCCATTCGCATGACAGCAGCAACAGACTGAATTAACTCGCTAGTAATTGTGTCTAGTCGCTGCTCATTCGATTTGTCGGCAAAGGTTTGCTTGAGCAATTGATTATCTTTTTTGGTACCGTTATCTGCTTCTAACATCCGTAAGTTGGCAAAACGGCTATTTCCTGCGCCAAGAGGTAAGAGGTCAGCAAAACGCGCCCAGTCGACATGCATAATGCCGACTTGTGGTTGATCATGATTCACTGCCAAGCCAAGAGCTGATGTTGCCTCTTCGCTTGAGAATGGTGTGATCCCGATGTTACTCAAGTGTTTTGCGAGTTGTTCGTTACGTGCGACAACCCCCGTTTCTTGGAATACGCCCCAATTGATACTCAAGCCGGGCAGGCCTTTTCCGTGACGATAGTGAGCCAGCTGATCTAAAAAGTTATTTGCGGCGACATAGTTAGCCTGACCTGCGTTACCAACCAAAGATGAAATAGACGAATACAGAACCATAAAATCAAGGCTCATGCTTTCTGTCATTTGATGCAAGACCCAAGCACCTTTTGCCTTGGCATTGATCACTTTCGCCAATGAAGCGCGGTCCATTTCTTGAATAACTTTGTCATCCAAAACCATTGCCGCATGCATCACGCCTTTTAGCTCAGGCATTGATTTTTTTACGTCTGTGAATACTTCGGTCATTCTTGCTGCGTCAGAAACATCGGCAGCATAAGCGCTAATTTTGGTACCTGATGCTTCCATTTCTGATATCGCTTGTTTCGCTTCATCGCTACTCGCGCCACTACGACTCAATAACGCCAAATGACCCGCTCCGTTGTCGCTCATCCAGCGGGCAACTTGTAGACCGAAACCACCCAAACCTCCTGTAATTAAGTAACTCGCATCAGCCTTGAACAAACCAGGTTTGACGGCCGATTGAACCATCAATGTCTCATCTTTGAGCTTGATCGAGATCTTACCGATGTGCTTGGCTCGTGCCATTGTTTGGAAGGCCTCAACGGTCTGCCCGGCAGGGAAGGTCTTGCACGGTAGAGGCTCAATCTTACCCTCAGACATAAGACCCAACACAGCAATGACGACTTCGTTGATATAGGCAGGGTCATTCTTACAAATTCGGTCGAAGTCGACAGCAGAGTAACTCAAATTCTCATGAAATGGACGCAAATGCAGCGCTTCATTACGGTCAAAACTCACCTTACCCAGCTCGACGAATCGACCAAATGGCGCAAGGCAATGTACGCTCTTGGTCATGGTTTCACCGGGTGTGAAGTTAAGTACGACATCAACCCCGCGTCCCGACGTCCAAGTTTGCACGTCATCGACAAAACTCAGACTACGCGAATCACTGACTTTATCCAGACCTAGTGCTCTCAGATAATCTCGTTTTTCTTCTGAGCCGGCAGTAACAATAATTTCAGCACCGATCCATTTCGCGACATTTATCGCCGCAAGACCAACGCCTCCGGTCGCGCTGTGTATCAACACTGTTTCGTCTTTTTGAAGCCGCGCAACTTTCTTAAAGCTGTGGTACACGGTCAAGTAAGTGGCGATATTGGCACTGTCAGTCAAACTGAGGTTATCGGGTAATTTCACTGCACGTGATTCGGGCGAAATACTGTGCGATTTCATGAACTGACCAAATGAGTAAACTCGGTCTCCGACTTTCAATCTATTCGTCTTCGCGCCAACGGCGGTAATTACGCCACTACCTTCCATACCGGTAATGCCTTCGAAGAAGGTATTGGCTTCAGCTTCTTTCGATAGAATTCCCATGGCTTTCATTAGATCTTTAAAGTGCAACGGACAGGTATCAACTTCGATTTCGACTTCGTGATCGCCGACTGCTGGCCGAGAGACCTCTCGATATTCAATCGAGTCCATACGAGAGGCTTCTACTTGGTGCATTTCGTAAGCGACAACTGAAGAGGCAGAAACACGATGATCCACGGCTTCAACCTCAGCCAACTCAGCCGGAGCCAAACGCAAAGCAAACCGATCTTCACCACGAACTGCAATTTCCTGGTTATCTCCCATGTTTAAAACTATCTCATTGATTTCAGAGACAGAATGAGTCTGCTCGTCTAGATCCAATAGCGTAATATTAAGGTTAGAACGCTCCGACATGGCAGTACGCGCTAACCCACTCATGGGTGCTACACGCAAATTAACTTGGTCATTTTCGACAATCGCTTCACTATGTTTGGTCACAATTACATATCGAGTAAGTGAACGTTCCGACAGTCCTTGAATCGTCGTGAGCAATTCGTCGGCGAAATTAATCCCTTGGTCAAGCAAATCAACGCTTTCACTCTCGTCGTAAAAACGAAGATCTAGTATTTGACTGTGTTCATCCAGGTGGTCCAATAAGGTTTCTGGTTCGTTTTTCATGCTCCATGACTGCGGTAAATAAACGACCTTGTCACTCTCGTTCTCAGACGCGCTCAAACGCTGACTGTTTTGACTCGGAATAACAAAACATTTGCCTCGCACTCTACCTGTCTTCGATGTTAGATTTTCACCCGGTAAAACCGCCTCCCAAGACTTACCGAAAGTCCACGGCTTAACTCTGTCTCTTACCGCGGGAATCACCTTCGCCATAACTCGGCACTTTAAGCCCGATATGATGGCGCACACTTCGCCCTGAGCGGTGTATAAGTTTATATCACCAGAAATCGAGTAGCTGTTTTTCTGAGTGACCAGGCCATGAGAAACTAGTTTATCGCCCATGTCGTGACTCGTGATACCGAACCATTGAATTCGCTTAATCCCCATAGGAACAATGTCATATTGCATTTCATTGTGAGCATCGCTTGCTATAAGACTATGCAACGCGGCATCCAATAGAATTGGGTGAAGTAGATACCCCTTACTATCGATGCCTTCCATTAGCTCTATATTTGCAAGAACTTCATCAGGCCTAAACGCGATACTTTCAACCGATTGAAACGCTGGCCCATACACAAGACCACGCTGCGCCAACGCATCATAAAGCGTTTCTTTACCCCACGTTTCATCAAACCGAGACCCTAGCTCGATCATATCAACAGGTTCAGGCTGACTACCCCCTGAAAAATAGCGCCCCTGAGCACACACGACCGATTGTGAATCTGCACGTTGATAAAATACTTTGTAGCTTTGCTGCTCGGTATCAGGCTTTGCTTGAAGCGTCGCCATTTCTTCTTGAGGCGCCAGAGCAGGTGCCAAGAATTCGATATCTTCCAAGGTTACGCCGGTTTGGGTTCTATCCTTCACAGGTATTGATAGATCGATTCCGTTTTGATCGCATGCTAGTCCGAGTCCAAGCTCTACATGACCGGCCCCCGGGAATAAGATGCTGCCCGCGACTTGATGGTCCTGAATATAAGGCAACGCACTTGCATGTAGGTCAACAAACCATGACAAAGTAGGCACAGTCATCGACCGTGAGACCATGGGGTGACCATCGTGGGGCAATCGATATCGCACTGAACGCTCAGTTTCAGTCCAATACACCTTTTTATTCCACGCATATTTTGGCAATGCTATATGCGCGACCTTGCCAAAATAGTCTTCCCAGTTCAGATTGACCCCGTTGCAATAAAGCTTGCCGACTGCAGTAGATAGGCTATCCATTTCATCTTGCTTTCGAATCAAGCTAGAAATGGTAATAACCTCTTGCTGACTCAATTTTGCACTTTCCAAGATAGAGCTAGCCAATACGGGGTGAGGACCAATTTCAACAAATAATTTATAACCTTCGCTCACGGCCGTCGTGATCGCTTTTGAAAATAAGACTGACTGCCGAACATTGCACCACCAGTAATTCGCATCGTGCCCGCCCTGCATCCTTTCACCTGTAACGCTTGAGATAAGATCAGTATGCATACGACTTGATTTAATGTGCTTGAGCGATTCCTTTAACTCCAATTCAATTTCGTCCATTACAGGGCTGTGATAAGGCACTTCGACCTGAAGGAATTTATTGAAACGTTGTAAGCTTTCGAGTTTTTCGGCAATACGCTCTAGTGTTTCTTGGTCTCCGGCAAGAGTAACCGCGCTTGGCCCGTTGATAGCTGCAACTGCCACTTTCACGCCAAACTCTTCCACCCACTCCAACGCTTCATCGGGGCTCAAGCCCACAGCCAACATGCCACCCTTGCCTGCTGTTCGATGCTGCAAACGGCTACGGTGATACGCAACAGTTAACGCTTGTTCAAGCGACAAACTACCACTTGCCCAAGCCGCACCAACTTCACCAATACTGTGCCCAACAATACCGTCGGCGTTGATTCCCCACGAATCTAATAATTTAGTAAGGCCATATTGAACGACAAAGTTTGCGGGCTGAGCCACATTGGTCACCGTTACTTTGGACTCACCTTCGTCAGCATTGAGCGCTTCTAGAATCGACCAACCCGCTATCTCGAAGAATATTACATCGCACTCTTCTATGGCTTCACGATAGACCGGTTCTTTCTCGAACAGGGTGCGCCCCATTGCCCACCATTGAGGCCCCATACCGGTATATACAAACATCAATTTAGGGTTTTCCTCGGCCCCACAAGTAATATTTGCGCCGCGTCTTTGACCTTCAGATATAGACTTTAATCCGGCGATAATATCTTCAGGGGTATTGCCCTGTATCCAAGCTCGGTTCGACAAGTGGCTTCGTTGTGTACCACTAGCGGTGGCAATACGTCTTACATCGCCCTTATTCCCTGTAATCTTTCCAAGCATCGCATTGGCTTGATTCGACAAAGGTTCATCGGCAGCCGCCGATAAAGGTAATACGATTGGACGATTAGGGTTTGCAATCTGCTCTTTGAATATCTCATTTTTCGGCACAGTTGAAACGGTTACGTGAGCGTTTGTTCCTCCATAGCCGAATGAGTTTACGCCTGCAAACAGCTCGCCTTCTGAGGGTAAGTCTTCAACACTGGTTGGAATTCTCAGCTTTAGCGCATCAAGATCAATATTTGGGTTCAACTCGTCTAGGTGTAAGTGAGGAACCAGTTTACGATTTTTAATCACCAATGAGGCTTTCAATAGACCGCCAACACCGGCCGCCGCTTCCATATGACCAACGTTGGTTTTGATTGATCCAATAGGACACGCATCATCTGCAGAACGACCCATGCTAAGTACTGTTCCCAATGCCTTCGCTTCGAGAGGGTCTCCAACAGGCGTACCAGTTCCATGGGCTTCTAGGTAATTAATTTGAGAGGGCTGAATGCCGGCCATTGCGTAAGATTTTTTCATTGCTGCTATTTGCGCATCGCTGTTAGGCACGGTAATGCCATTGGTCTTTCCGTCTTGATTAACTGCAGTACCCCTAATAACAGAATAGATTTGATTGCCGTCTTTTAAGGCTTCTGACAACGGCTTCAGTACCACTAAAGCAGTCCCCTCACCTCGAACATAACCGTCGGCACCTGCACCAAAGGCATTACACCGCCCATTTGGCGAAAGAAACTTGCCTTTGGACATCGTGATTTGAGTTTCGGGCGTCAACAACATGTTGACTCCTCCGACGAGAGAGCACTTACTTTCGCCGTTCCAAATAGAGTTACAGGCCTGGTGCACCGCCACCAACGAAGATGAACAAGCCGTGTCTAACGACATACTAGGACCACGAAAATCATAAAAGTAGGACATTCGATTCGACAGCATGGTTAAGGTGGTCGACATAGCTGAATGCGACCCCAGTTTATGACGATTGAAAACACCAAAATGAAGCAGCATATTGTCTGAAATAAAACCACCTACGAAAACAGAGGTTTGACTTCCCGCTAACTCTTTCACGTTAATTCCGGCATCTTCAAACGCCTCCCAAGACGCTTCCATCAAGATACGTTGCATTGGGTCCATGACTTCTGCTTCACGTGGTGAAATACCAAAGAATCCAGGGTCGAATTCATGAATATTGTGCCTGAGGATACCGCCTCTATTGGCATAAGTTCGCCCAGGCGACTTTCCACTTGGGTCGTGGAATTTCTTTGGATCCCAACGGTCTGACGGAATATCTATAACGCAGTCTTTGCCGCCAATCAATGTTTCCCAAAGATCATCTGGCGACTCAATTCCACCCGGTAAACGGCAACCAATACCGACAATAGCGATGGGTTCTTGGCTAACCTTAGCTTCTGTATTATTCAGCGTACTTTCAGGGCTCACGTCTGACACTGAACGGGTACCTGTCGTGCTACTTGTATCCAAAAAGGGTAGGTTGAATTTAGTAGCTATTTCCTTGGTCAAAGCAGGTCGACGTTGTGTGAAGTTAAGTTCGTCCATCACTTGTTGAGGTGATATTAAACCTTCTTCTCCGCGAAACGCCGCTTTGGCATAACCGCTTGCAGCGATTGGGTAAGGCTTCTGCCCACGTCTAAATTCCTGTCGAAAATAGAACCAGGTATCGTCCCAATAACAAACTTGAGTGTGTATACGGTAATTTGCCAGGGGCTCCAAAGCAGTCTTAAAATCTATCTGGGTGTTACCCACCGGAACAAGCCACTTCTTCTTCACGACCTTGTTGAACATACCAATTCTGATCAGAAAATCGACACGCGCCAGGTCCATCATCATTGGGTAACGGCCATTATTCATATGACGATATAAGTCGATATCGTTTGGCAGTACTTTCCAGTGCGTAATCGCTTCATCTAAAGGGCTGATTTTTTTCTTAAATGGGCTCGTTAAGATGACCCATAATAGGCGTAAATAAAGTTTCATGCTTTTACCTCTTCACTGCTTTGCACGGAGTGCTGTTTTAATAATTTTGGAATAGCCGTCATCATGTTCTTGCGTAGAATTAGAGACGTTGCGAGAATGGCTGATGTTAGTGATGCTGTGACGCCGAGAGTCACCATATCTTGGCCCACCAAGAACAAACCTCTAACAGAAGAAGCGGGCCTAAGACAGCGCTGCTGGAAACGCTCGGGGGTGTGGTCGTAACCGTAAACTTCACCTTGAGCACGCTGTGCAAAGTGTACCGTCGATAAGGGGGTTGATAGTTCTTGCCAAGCAACCTTACCTTTGGTCTTCGGCCAGTGTCGATATAACTCTTCAATCAACCTTAATTTGAATATTTCCTTAAGCTCATCATAGTCATCTCCCCGCTTGCCCCACGGTTTATCTTTCCACTTTTCAAACCACGCATAAGCTGCGGGTACAATAATGGTAACGGTGGAAATATTGGGTCTTTCCCCACTCCAGTTAGGGTCTTTAGTGGATGGCGAACTAATAAATACAAACGGAAAATCTAAGGTTGAATCTTGCAAGTACTGCTCAAATTGTTGATCTGAATCCCCCGTTTTATGAACCCAGTGGCTGGCATCATCCAGGCCTAAGTCCTCGGCACTACCGTTCAAACCGATAAACAGATTAATATGCCCTGCTGAGTTTTTAATCTTTGAACTCTGTGTTTGATCAGACTGTACGTTTTTCTTATGACTAGGCGGCAGCAAACTCTGCATTGTGTTCTTGTAACCTGCATTACTGATGATATTTTTCGCCCGTAGTACAAGGCCATCAGCCATTTCGACTCCAACGGCTTTGTTCTTTTCAACAACAATGTTTTTCACATGTGCTTTGGTTACAACATGTCCACCCGCTTCTGAAACAACATCCGATATAGAGTTGGCAATTTTTGATGTACCACCAACCGGATAATTAGCCCCATCAAAATAGGAGAATATGACTAAAGCATGCACGGCAAAGCTACTCTGACCAGGAGGTAAACCATAGCTCCCGTAGGTCGCAGTCAAAGCCTTGATCAGTGCCTGGTTTGACGTAATGCTTTCAAGCAGCTCGAGTGTGGTTTGATCAGAGTAGTAACGAAATTTTTTCGTCATTACGGGGTAAAGAAACTTGGCGATCCAACGCGGAAGCAGGCGCTCTGCGAAATAGAATTCTGACGCTTCGTCAACTTTGCAAACATGACCGACATAGGTCTCAATAGCTATCCGTTCATTAGGGAACGCATCTACCAAACTACTGATAAACCCGTCTTTTCCCGCCTTAACGTTAATATTTACTTGTTGGTCGCCCTCGCCTATGACGACCTTTTCATAGGGTTCTGATATTTTGTTCCATTCGAGCTGACCGTCGGTAATATAGTCAAATGCCTGTCTTAGAATGTGATCAGATTTATGGACATTACCGATACTATTGAGGCCGACATCCCACTCAAATCGTTTGCGTTTAAATGCGTGAGTCATACCTCCTGCAATATTGTGTTTTTCTAGTACCAACACCCGCTGACCGTGTCGCGCTAAAATACCCGCTGTCGCTAGACCACCCATCCCTGAACCAATGACGATACTGTCATAATTTTCGTCAGCTAAGCCTTGGTGATAACGAATGATCATATTGATTGCTCCATCATGGGTGAATCGGACACTGATACTCGATTCTCGATAATTTTTTCCGTGTGCCCATTTTTTAGAAAATGCATAAATAGTTTTGGATAGCCAGTAAATGGCTTTAGAAAGAACGCTGTCTTTTGTTGTTTTGTAAATATCCTCTTCAGGTCAAAATGAAGGCGTACCTGAAAGTACCACGGTAAACCGGGCGCAAGATGATGTGATAAATGACAGGGTTGCCCCCAAAAACTTCCGCCCAACAATAGCCCCCAAAATCCAAGACCGAGCTGGCGAGTACCGTTAGTTTTATCAAGCGGCATAAACAGATGTTCGGCAGCCTCTCGTAGCCTATCCAAAATGCAACTGCTCCAAGCACCGACCATCAATAACGTCACTAGCGTGAATATGCCGCCGAAGTTAGGCACCATGTATATGGCATAACCGACCATGTACAGCTTGCCCATTACCATGGAGCGAGATTTGCTCTTGGTCTTTTCAAGTGGTCGCCACGGGAAAAAATCGGAATAGCTCATCAATGCAGACGCAGGAATCAAACTCAACACCAATCGCTTCACTCTGACAAAATTGCTGAACGAGCCATCTTTGTCTGTACCAAAGTGATGATGGTGAGACTTGTGCCCCTCTGCGTAATATTCAGGGTCCACCATCGACAATCGACACATATTGGCCGATATTTTCTGTAACCATCGAATTCCTTTGCTATTACCTTGGAATATCAGGTTGTGCGAAGCCCCTTCATGAACCGAGAAGGTCACCATGCCACACATGATCCAGCCATGAAGTAAACCAATAGGAATAGCCCAAGCAACATCGAGTAATAGGCTACGCTCGGCTGGCAAATTTTCTGGAACTTGTGTGAGCAGCCAAAAATCAGCAGCAAAGATAGCCAATATGAGGATAAGGTTGATGCAATTGTGTATAAGCGGATGACCAAGAAACCACTGGCGATATCGATCTGATATCGTTTTGATTCTGTCTAATTGAGCCGACGTAATACTCGGAAATTGAGCACTCTGCTCATGATGAATTTCGGATGCCCTGTCGACATCCGAAGCGTAGGTTTTCATAACAACTCTTCCTAAAGAATAAGCTAAACGTCGTGATCGAACACAACACAAGCAGAAGAAAGAATTATATGAATTTGAAGATTACGGGGCGTCCCCCAAAAGCACTAGTACTAAAGTAGTAGGCGCGCTCTACAAGAGGATAAATTGACTATGAACGCGCACCAAGTTGAAAGAGCCGTATGGATGCAGCGACAGCCTAGTGTCTAGACGACGTCGATAATGACTTGGTAAAATTTTTGAACGTCGCCTGATTCTACCTCAGGGATGAGTTTCTGGCGTTTTGCTTCCAAAATACAAGCCGTTCGATTTTTGACATTTAGAATTTGAAACAGCGCTTTTCCATGCGTTTTGACCGTACTCTCGGCAACCCCTAATTTATCGCAAATTTCACGATTACTCAGCCCCTCGGCCATAAGGGTCAGTACCTCAAATTGTCTTACGGTAATCCCCAGCTTAAACGCTCGAAGCTCTCTATCCTGCTCAGACTGATACTTTTCACTAGGCATTGCGCTACACAGTTTATGAAAAC
>ENA-OSET01001122-OSET01001122.1-sediment-metagenome-genome-assembly--contig:-NODE-1122-length-28413-cov-42.774457_pt1 | contig 28413 bp, 30 predicted proteins | sample MGYA00237882_ERZ534229 | MGnify/ENA primary metagenome ERZ534229 (study PRJEB26408, sample SAMN06266212) | sediment metagenome | isolation source: Hudson Canyon methane seep mesocosm | place... | reverse complement strand
TGGCCCTGGAAATGGGTGACGAAAGATCATATCTGCCGGCAGACCTAATTCCAAACCCAGCTTTCTAACTTCATCTTTAAATAATTCACGTAAGGGTTCAACCAGCTTTAATTTCATATCTTCTGGCAAACCACCCACATTATGATGCGATTTAATTAAATGCGCTTTACCACTTTTTGAACCAGCTGATTCAATCACATCTGGATAGATAGTGCCTTGCGCTAGCCATTTTGCATCAGTTAACTTTTCTGCCTCTTCATCGAAAATATCAATAAACAAATTACCGATTACTTTACGCTTTGCTTCTGGATCAGTCACGCCTTCCAGTGCATCCAGGTAACGCTGTTCGGCATCAACCCGAATCACATTTACGCCCATATGCTCAGCAAACATAGCCATCACCTGGTCGCCTTCATGTAAGCGTAATAAACCTGTATCTACAAACACACAGGTGAGTTGCTTGCCAATGGCTTTATGCAATAAAGCGGCAACAACTGATGAATCGACCCCACCTGACAAGCCTAATACAACCTGATCTGTACCAACCGACTCGCGTACAGCATGAATACTTTCTTCAATAATATTGCTAGAGGTCCACAATGCATCACAAGCACATATCTCTCTGACAAAACGCTGTAAAATTCTTCCGCCTTGCTTGGTATGGGTGACTTCAGGATGGAACTGTAATCCATAAAATGATTTTTCTTCATGGGCAATACCTGCAATAGGCGCACCTTCTGAGCTTGCAATCAATTTAAAACCTACTGGCAATACCACAACCCGATCACCATGACTCATCCACACATCAAGCAAGCCAAAGCCTTCTGCCGAAGTATGATCTTCAATATCAGTCAGTAATTTAGAATGTCCGCGCGCTCTAATCTTTGCATAACCAAATTCCCGATGATCTGATGATTCAACTTTGCCTCCCATTTGCTCTGTCATGGTTTGCATACCGTAACAAATACCTAAAACAGGAACACCTAATTCAAAAACAATCTGTGGGGCTCGTGGCGTCTCTCCACTAGTGACACTTTCTGGGCCACCAGACAAAATAATGCCATTAGGTGCAAACTGCTTAACCTCTTCAGCACTGCATTCACAAGAATAAATTTCACAATAAACGCCAATTTCACGAATTCTACGTGCAATTAATTGGGTGTATTGAGAGCCAAAATCTAAAATTAGGATTTTATGCGAATGAATATCCGCTGATTGTTGTTTATTCACAGGAAAACTCTATCATTTGAATGCTTAAACAAATTGGGGCTCAAATGAGCCCCAATAAAAATTTTTATACTTACTAAAACGCTTAACTCACCTGATAATTCGGCGCTTCCTTGGTTATCGTTACATCATGCACATGGCTTTCTCTCATACCCGCGCTTGTCACTCGGACAAACTGAGCTTTATCATGCATTTTTTCTATGTCCTGACTTCCGGTATAGCCCATGCTCGACTTAATACCACCTAATAACTGGTGGATAATCGCTAAAACACTGCCTTTATAGGGCACACGTCCCTCAATACCTTCTGGAACCAGTTTTTCAACGCTATCTTCTTCCTGAAAATAACGATCACTAGAGCCTTGTTGCTGTGACATAGCACCTAAAGAGCCCATTCCACGATACGACTTATAAGATCGCCCTTGAAACAACTCAATTTCACCTGGCGCTTCATCAGTGCCTGCAAACAGACCGCCTAACATGATGGTATGAGCTCCAGCAGCTAATGCTTTAGCCACATCGCCTGAATAACGAATTCCGCCATCAGCAATCAGAGGTACACCCGTGCCTTTTAAGGCATCTGCAACATTACTGACCGCAGTAATTTGCGGCACACCCACACCTGCAACAATTCGCGTAGTACAAATTGAACCAGGACCAATACCGACTTTAACACCATCAGCACCCGCTTCGACTAAAGCTTTCGCCGCGTCTGCAGTAGCGATATTACCACCAATCACATCTACCCCAGGGTAATTGCTTTTAACCCAGCGCACTCTATCTAAAACACCCTGGGAATGGCCATGTGCCGTATCAACAATAATGACATCAACACCAGCTTTAACTAACGCGGCAACACGCTCTTCAGTGCCCTCACCCGTTCCAACAGCAGCTCCAACTCTTAATCGCTCCTGTTCATCTTTACAGGCATAAGGGTAATCTTTTGCTTTCTGAATATCTTTAACGGTAATCATGCCACATAAATGAAACTTATCATTGACCACAAGCACTTTCTCTATCCTATGCTCATGTAGCAACGCTATTGCCACTTTATGATCTGCTGCCTCATTGACGGTAATCAACCTTTCTTTCGGCGTCATTACCGATGAGACTTTCTCATCTAAGCGTGTTTCAAAACGCAAATCACGACTGGTAACAATACCCACTAAATCATCACCATCAACAACAGGCACACCTGAAATATTTTTGGCTCGCGTTAGCTCCATTACATCTCTAACCGTCTCATTAGGCGATACGGTAATGGGGTCTTTAATAATGCCACTTTCATATTTTTTAACGTGACTGACTTCTACCGCCTGCTCTTCAACCGTCATATTCTTATGAATAATACCGATCCCACCTTCCTGGGCAATGGCAATAGCAAGTCTTGCTTCTGTCACCGTATCCATAGCGGCAGAGACTAGCGGAATATTGAGTGATATATTTCGAGTCAATTTTGTTTTTAATTCGACTTCACGCGGCAAAACCGTTGAATGAGCTGGTACTAATAAAACATCATCAAACGTGAGTGCTTCCTGAATAATTTGCATGATCCTACCTAACCAAAATCTTTAGTAACCGAATATTATAACCCTATTTTTAGTAAAATAGAATAACAAATAACATATTGGCAACAACTGCCGACCAAACAGCCAGTTTTGACACAAAATTTGGCTTACACAATTGTAAGAAATACCTTATAAACCCTAGCTTTTATACTGCTTTATACCTCCTCCCCCCCCTCAACCAAAGTATTTACAAAACAAATACTAGTCGCTATACTCCATCGCGTTGATTCACAAACTGAATTAACTATATAGCCAGCATTGTTTACGGATAAAAGGTGATAAGAGAGGGGGGTGGACTTTCCTTATGCTGGAGGAATATATAAATTTGGATTGTTATATTTCCATTTTTTATTTAACACCTTAAATTAAAGAGAGAAAAATGAAAAAATATTCATTAGCTTTAGCTGTAACCTTTGCTCTTGGTTCAACAGCTGTTTTTGCCGATTCAGAAAAAAACTGTAAAAATCTACCAAAGCATTCTGCTTTACAAGCTGCTTTAAATGCTGCCGTAAACACTGAAACATCTGGCCTTGATAACGACATGTGGGCTACATTAGTTAATCGTGACGGTGTTATTTGTGCCGTTGCCTTTTCTGGAGAAAACAGAGGCGCCCAATGGCCAGGAAGTCGAGCTATTTCTGCTCAAAAAGCAAACACAGCCAATGCATTCAGCCTACCTAAAGGTGCTGGTGGTTTAGACGGGCTTTCTCTATCAACAGCAAACCTATTTTCTGCCGTACAACCAGGCGGAAGCTTATTTGGCTTACAACACAGCAACCCTGTTGACCCATCTGTAGCCTACAAAGGACCAGCTAAAAAATTTGGCACAGCAAAAGACCCCATGGTTGGAAAAAAAATGGGGGGCGTCAATGTATTTGGTGGAGGAACCGCTTTATATAATGAAAACCAAGAATTAGTAGGCGCCTTAGGTGTAAGTGGTGATACATCATGTGCCGATCACTTTATTGCTTGGCACACAAGAAACAACCTAGCCTTAGATTATGTTCCAGCAGGTGTAGCAGCTAATGGAGACAACATTATATTCGACATTGTAAACGGTGCAAGCACAGGCGGGTTTGGACACCCAACTTGTATTAATACTGGTGATGAAACAGCCCTACCAGCCATCTCTACTCCTTAATCTATTAAAATAGCCTTAAAAGCCGTTCTCCCAATAGAACGGCTTTTTCTATTCTACATAACAATCATCATCGTTAAGCCCTTCACCGTCACCTCTCTTCATAACAAATACCCTCTACCCTCCTTACACACCCATACTTCACAAGCCTTCCAAATTCAGCAAGCATTAAGCAAGGTTCTGTACTATTATGGGCATATATTTACAAAAGGAGAATTCAAATGAAAAAAATTACAGGCTTAATTTTAGCTGCCACCTTAACAACAGGCTGTGCAATTGATCCCTATACGGGAGAAGAAAAAGTCGCCAATACCGCTTGGGGCGCAGGCGCAGGCGCAGCACTTGGCGCTGGAATTGGTGCACTTGCAGGCGGTGGAGAAGGTGCCTTAATTGGCGCAGGTGCGGGGGCCGCTGTAGGCGCAGGCGCGGGCTACTATATGGACAGACAGGAAGCTCAAATGCGAGCTCGCCTCGAAGGTACGGGCGTTAGAATCCAAAGACAAGGTGACAATCTTAAATTAATCATGCCTGGCAACATTACCTTTGCTACTAACTCAGCAAACATCAATGGCAATTTTTATCCAATTTTAGACTCTGTTGGCATCATCCTTAAAGAATTTGATAATACCAGCATCAATATTTCTGGTTTTACCGATTCATCCGGCAGTGACACATACAATCAAACGCTGTCTGAAAACAGAGCAAATAGCGTAGCCAGCTACATTGTTAGAACAGGCGTTCAACATGGCCGCATTCAAGCCAGGGGATTTGGAGAAAGATACCCCGTTGCCTCCAACGACAACAGCATGGGCCGCGCGCAAAATCGCCGAGTAGAAATAAGCATTAGACCGAGATGATAAGAACAGGCTAAAGGCTAAAGGCAAAAAGAGAGAAGAGCAAATCTCGGAACGCTCTTTCTTTCGCCTTTCGCCTTTCGCCTTTCGCCTTTCGCCTTTCGCCTTTCGCCTTTCGCCTTTCGCCTTTCGCCTTTCGCCTGCTCTTATCACCCAGCAATCATTTTCGCGGCTATTAAAAACAGCACTATAGAGAAATATCTTTTCAACTGCCGGGCAGGCAATTTATTGGCCAATCTTGCCCCTATCGGCGCAGTTACAACACTACAAAGTACAATTCCTGCCAGCGCTGGCAAATAGACATAACCAAGACTCCACTCAGGCAAGGCATCATGACCATAGCCTAAAAGAACATACATAACAGCGCCTGATACAGCAATAGGAAAGCCACACGCACTAGAAACGGCTACTGCATTTTTCATCGCCAATTGCCTAGAAAGCAGATACGGCACTGTCAACGTACCACCACCAATACCCAATATTGAGGATAAAAAACCAATGGCATTCCCCATCAGGTAATCCAGCCACGCCCCTACTTGCTTTAATTCCTGGCTGTTTTTTTTCGGCAAAGCCATTCGAAAAGCAACAAATAACAAATAAACCACAAACAGGTCTTTTAAAATTTCAGCTTCAATAAAATCGGCAACCATTGCTCCGATACTTGCCCCCAATAAAATACCCGGACTCAATCTTAAAACAGTCTGCCACTTAATTGACCCAAGCTTATAATGAGCGACAATTGAAGCGCTTGCGGTAAAGACAATGGTTGACAATGACGTCGCCACCGCCATTATCATGACCAATTCAGCAGGAAATTCATGAGCAGAAAACAACAAGACCAATGCTGGCACAATCAACACACCACCACCCAATCCAAACAATCCCGCCAACAAGCCAGCAATAAGACCGACCAGCATACTCAATAAAAAAAGCTCTAGCATTTAATTACCCTGTTAAAATTCTAATTTGATGACCTAGTAAAAACAATTTGCAATGAAAACATTTTTGGTTGGTGGCGCAGTAAGAGATACATTATTGAATTACCCTGTTATAGAAAAGGACTGGGTAGTTATTGGTGAAACGCCTGAGTCTATGGTTAGACAGGGATTTCAGCCTGTCGGAAAAGACTTTCCTGTGTTTTTACACCCTCAAACACACGACGAATACGCCCTGGCCCGCACAGAACGCAAAACAGCACCTGGCTATAAAGGCTTTACTGTACACGCATCTCCAGAAATCAGCCTGGAACAAGACCTTATCCGCAGAGATTTAACCATCAACGCCATGGCTATGGATGAACAAGGCGAGATTGTTGATCCTTATAATGGTCAACAAGATCTCAATAATCGCATTTTTCGTCATGTATCCCCTGCTTTTAGCGAAGACCCCGTTAGAATTCTACGCATAGCCCGCTTTGCCGCCAGGTATTCTCATCTAGGCTTCAGCATCGCAGATGAAACACAGCAACTGATGAAACAAATGGTCAAAAATGGTGAAACAGATCATTTAGTCGCTGAACGCGTATGGGCTGAGTTGGTTAAAGCCTTATCAGAAAAAACACCCTCAGCATTTTTTTACACCTTAAAAGAATGCAATGCTTTAAAATCAATTTTCCCTGAGATCGAGCAACTCTTTGGCATACCTCAACCCGAAAAATACCATCCAGAAATTGATACCGGACTACACAGCTTGCTCAGTCTTGATCAAGCCTGCCTGTTATCAACAAAACCTGAAGTTCGCTTAGCTGCACTATTGCATGATTTAGGCAAAGCGGCTACCGATAAAAGCAAATGGCCCAGTCATCATGGTCACGAACAGAAAGGCCTGCCTATTCTTGAACAATTTTGTCATAGATTACGCGTCCCCAGACCTTTTAAAACCTTGGCGATGCAAGTTATGAATTACCACACACACAGCCATCGCTGCTTTGAATTGAAAGCAAGCACATTAACCGACATGCTTAGCGCTTTAGGTGCCTTTAAAGCAAGCAACTCCACCCTTAACGATTTTATAATAGCTTGTGAGGCTGATGCTAAAGGCCGTACGGGACTGGAAAACACGCCCTACCTACAATCAGCTTATTTAATTGCATCTGCAGACGCTGGACGTAACATTGATAGCGCTGCTATTTTGAACAGCGACTTAAAAGGCCCTCAAATAGGCGATGCCATTCGAAGCCTTAGAATCAAGGCCATTAAAAACTTTATTAAATCGGTATAAATGCTGTCGCAATTGCCTGGATTACATTTTTTATTTGCCGATGACTTCTATCCGCCATAATTTGAGCAATCATATCCTGAGCATTAATCATTTTCCCAAACAAACGCTCAAAACTAAGATTAACCTCTTCTGTTCCGCCTGTACTCAACAAGAACAAATCACCCTTTTGATTATACTTTGTTCGCAACAACCATGATGCCAGCTCTATATTCCTGGCACTGTCATATAGCTTTTGCGCCTCCAGCATATTATGCAAATAAAATGATCGATGACCATCGTACGAAGCCAGGATCATGGTTTCAATGCCTAGCACAAAGGCTTTAACCCGATCACCCTGGTAATTTTCATCAAAAGTCATCCTTATACAATCAATACTCTTTTTACCCTGCACATCAGCAAAGGGATCCGCCGTAATGGCTGCTACAGCCATTTCCAAACTCTCATACCCTCCCTTCTGCCACTCATGAGGATTTCTTTTATAAAGCTTTATGGACAACTCTTTCAAGGCATCAAAAACAACCTGCTGATGTGTTTCTGAGACCAAATCAATATCGTTTTTTACCACTGAGCTCAATTCAAACCCACGAGCTTTAACATCCCCCTTTGAGGAACAAGCTACATTTAACAAAACCATTACACAACATATGAGCAATAACAGATTTTTAGAGACACGATCTTTCACAATAATTTCCAATTAAAAGCGATGAACCCAAATAAACAAGGTTGAATATTATTACTAGGAGAATTATAGTTACATTTTCCCTAGTTATCTAAAAATAAATACAATGCCATCATTCGATATTGTCTCTGAATTTGACGCTCATGAAGTTCATAATGCTGTAGACCAAGCCAACAAAGAAGTCTCCACTCGCTTTGACTTTAAAGGCTCGGATGCGCAGTTTGAATTGCAAGACGAAACCATCACTATGAAAGCTGAATCGAGTTTTCAGTTACAACAAATGCTGCCGATTCTTTATTCTAAAATGACTAAACGCGGGGTGGATATAGCCTGCATGGAATCTGGAAATGTTCAAGATACTGGCAGAACAGCCCAACAGCCTATAAAACTTAATCAAGGTATTGAAACAGCGATCGCTAAAAAAATAGTCAAACTCATTAAAGATAAAAAACTCAAAGTTCAAACCGCGATTCAAGGCGAAAAACTTCGTGTAACAGGCAAAAAAAGAGATGATTTACAGCAAGTGATTGCCATGCTGAAATCAGAAGACTCGATAGAACTGCCGTTACAGTATGAGAATTTTAGAGATTAATCGGCATAAAAGTGGCGGACTGAAGTCCGCCCTACCACCCACATTTTATTGACTCTGCCTATAGTATTTTTTCCAAATAAAAAATACCACTATTGCCAACGACAACCAGATAGAAACCAAAGGACCGATAATACTATTGTAATAGTCATTAACAAAATAACTGTAATACTCAGATTTTTTATTAATATCAAAAAAAACTACACCCATTTTTATCTGCCAAACCCAGGCCGCATGACAGCCAATACAAAGACCAATACTCTGATGAAATTGAGTTCTAATAGTCGCCAAAAACAAACCCACAACAAACAATGCAATAAATGCTGATGTAATTTCAGGGTTCAACAAATTAGCGAAAGCCTCTGCCATCAACTCAAAGCCACTGCCCATTGTGATATCTTGGTAAGGTATATCTGTTTTTGTTTTCACAAAATGGAAGGCTGCATAATAGCTGGAGCTTAAAATAGCAGCCACTATCACTGTCATTTTTTTTCTTAAACCTGCCAACAAAATCCCACTAAAAATTGGTTCTTCACCCAATGAAACTAACAATGCAACTAACAGTGTAAGTAACAATTTTATTAGCAACTTATTGAAAGACCATTCAATACTTTGATCAATAATATTAATATCAAAGAAGTACAATACAATCATGACAGGCATCAATGTAACCACACCCAATAGAAATCCTCGCCCCACTTGCTTAATAAAAATTGCTTTAGGCGCAAACCCTATATCTGACCATTTTAATTGTAGGTAACGCCTTAATGGAAAAATACTAAATAATAAGAACACCTGAGCCCCCTTACTAACTATTTTTCGCATCGAGATTACATCTCCAGCCATCATCAAGAACAGATAACTCAGCACAGACGATAAGGCGGCAAAAAACAATAAAATAATTAATGGCACCAAGGAATAGTAAATCTTTTTAAGAATATGCATTAAGAAAAGTCCCCCCACAACATCTGTACCGCAGATAAAGCCGCTAAAGAAGCGGTTTCTGTGCGTAAAATTCTCGCGCCCAGTCTGACAGGGGTAAATCCAGCCGCTATAGCCAGCTCTCTTTCCTGCTCAGAAAACCCCCCTTCTGGCCCTGTTAACAATGTCACTTTCATATTACTGGGCTGCAAATCAGCCAATGATTGTTCCGCATAAGGATCCAAAAATACTTTTAAGCCTTGCTGCTCTTTTACCCAGTCATCAAGTGTTGTTATTTCATTTAACTCAGGCAATATCGTTCGGCTACTTTGCTCAGCTGCATGCTGGACAATATTTTTCCAATGCTGCAGTCTTTGCTGTTTTTTATCTGCTTTAAACTTAACCACACAGCGTTCTGTTATTAAAGGCGTTATATTATTCACCCCCAGCTCCACTGCTTTTTGTACCGCCCAGTCCATTCTATCACCCCGAGAAACGCCCAACCCCAGAGTAACATACAAAGGTGACTCCACAGTCCTGTCTATCGCCTCAACTATTGAAATCACCACACGCTTTCGACTGACCTCATTAATCACACACAAAAATTCACCGCCCAGACCATTAAACAGTATTAAAGACTGCTCCTTTTTAAGGCGTAATACTGTTCTGACATAATGTGCATTATCATCTTGCAGATCAAGAGTTTGCCCTGTATTTAGACTATCAGAGCTATATAATCTGGAAATTCGCATAAGCTACTTTATTACTAATTCATTAACAACAGACATAAAAAAAGGGGCTATAAAGCCCCTTTATTTCTCATTATCTATAAAACTTAATAGCGATAATGATCTGGTTTATAAGGACCTTCAACAGGTACACTTATATATTTAGCCTGCTCTGCTGTCAACTCTGTTAGTTGCACACCTAATTGCGCCAAGTGTGATCTAGCTACTTTTTCATCCAGTTTTTTGGGTAAGATATACACTTCATTTTTATAATCAGTAGCATTTTCCCATAACTCCATTTGAGCCAATACCTGATTACAGAATGAATTTGACATCACAAAACTTGGATGCCCAGTTCCACAACCCAGATTAACCAATCGGCCTTCAGCCAATATAATCAAACGTTTTCCATCAGGAAAAACAACATGATCAACTTGAGGCTTAATATTGTCCCAAGTGTATTGACGTAAAGCCGCAATTTCAATTTCTGAATCAAAGTGACCAATATTACAAACGATAGCATTATTTCTCATCGCTGCCATATGGTCGTGAGTAATAATATGGTAATTACCTGTTGCTGTAACAAATATATTTGCTTGCGGCGCAGCTTCTTCCATAGTAACTACTCGAAAACCTTCCATAGACGCTTGCAATGCACAAATTGGATCAATCTCTGTGACCCAAACGGTTGCACCTAAACCTCTTAAAGATTGCGCACAACCTTTACCCACATCACCATAACCACAAACGACTGCAATTTTACCTGCAACCATGACATCAGTCGCACGTTTGATACCATCAACTAATGATTCACGACAACCATATAGGTTATCAAACTTTGACTTAGTGACAGAGTCATTTACATTAAATGCAGGTACTTTCAATGTACCTTTGGTAACCATTTCATAAAGACGCAACACACCCGTTGTTGTTTCTTCAGAAAGACCTTTAACATCGGCCATTAATTCAGGAAATTTCTCATGCATCATGACAGTTAAATCACCACCATCATCCAGAATCATATTTGGACGCCAGCCATCAGGACCAACAATAGTCTGCTCTATACACCATTCAGCTTCTTCTTCTGTTTCACCTTTCCAAGCAAACACCGGGATACCAGCTACTGCCATAGCTGCTGCTGCCTGGTCTTGAGTAGAGAAGATATTACAAGATGACCATCTAACTTCTGCACCCAAGGCTGTTAAAGTTTCGATCAATACCGCTGTTTGTATAGTCATATGCAAACAACCGGCAATACGTGCACCTTTTAAGGGTTGTTGTGCGCCAAATTCTTCACGCAACGCCATTAGACCTGGCATTTCTGTTTCTGCAATCGATGTTTCTTTACGACCCCAATCAGCCAATGTAATATCAGCAACTTTATAATCTTGTGAACTCATGTTTCTATATCCTGTTTTAATATGGTTTGGCTGATTTAAAGGCCAGCAGCACTTTTCAATGCATCAACTTTATCTGTTTTTTCCCAGCTGAATGAATCTTCAGTTCTGCCAAAGTGGCCATAAGCCGCTGTTTTACGATAAATAGGTCTTAATAAGTCCAGTTGCGCAATCAAACCTTTAGGTCTTAAGTCAAAAAGCTCGCGCACAATCGCTTCCAATCTATCTTCAGCAATTTTTCCTGTACCAAAGGTTTCAATAGCAACAGAAGTAGGCTCTGCAACACCAATCGCATAAGACACTTGAACTTCACATCGCTCTGCAAGGCCTGCAGCTACAATATTCTTAGCCACGTATCTAGCCATATAAGCCGCTGATCTATCTACTTTAGAGGGATCTTTTCCAGAGAAGGCGCCGCCGCCATGCCTAGCCATACCACCATAAGTATCAACAATGATTTTACGACCTGTTAAGCCACAATCACCCACCGGCCCACCAATAATAAACTGGCCTGTTGGATTGATAAAATACTTGGTATCAGCATGTAGCCATTCTTTTGGTAAAGTGGGTAGAATAATTTCATCCATTACCGCTTCACGCAATTGTTTACCCCCCATTTCAGGGTCATGCTGAGTTGATAAAACAACTGCATCAATGGCTACTGGCTTATGATTTTCATAACGGAAAGTAATCTGACTTTTAGCATCAGGGCGCAACCAGGATAAAGTCTTATTTTTACGGATTTCTGCATGACGCTCAACCAGCCTATGAGAATAGGTAATTGGTGCAGGCATTAATACATCAGTTTCATTACTGGCGTAACCAAACATCAAACCTTGGTCACCGGCACCTTGCTCATGATCTTCTGAATCATCAACACCCATTGCAATATCTGTAGACTGCTTACCTATTGCATTAAGCACTGCGCAAGTCTTACCGTCAAAGCCCACTTCACCGTTGTCATAGCCAATTTCACAAACTACATCTCTGACTAGTTCTTCAGTATCAACCCAGGCATTGGTCGTAATTTCACCCGCCAGAATAACCATACCGGTTTTAACCATGGTCTCACAAGCAACTCTGGATTTTGGATCTTGAGCTAATAATGCATCAACAACAGCATCTGATATTTGGTCTGCAACTTTATCAGGATGCCCTTCTGATACAGACTCTGATGTAAAAATAAAATTATTACTCACTATAATTTCCTCATGGCTAAATACGCTGATTGGGGGTTTTTAAAGTTCATCAGCTAACTTTATAACAACAAAAAAGGCCGCATAAGCGACCTTTCTTTATATGGTGGGCCCTCCCAGACTCGAACTGGGGACCTGCCGATTATGAGTCGGATGCTCTAACCAACTGAGCTAAGGGCCCGAAAACTAAACTTAATTTTCACCATCAAGAAAGCATCTTAACTGCTCTGATCTTGACGGATGTCTTAATTTTCGTAGTGCTTTGGCTTCAATTTGACGAATTCGCTCACGCGTCACATCAAACTGCTTACCAACTTCTTCCAATGTATGGTCAGTATTCATATTAATACCAAAACGCATACGTAAAACTTTGGCTTCTCTTGCCGTTAATCCACTCAAAACATTCTGAGTCGATTCACATAAGCCCGCTATTGTAGCAGATTCAACAGGAGAAAGAACCTTCCCATCTTCAATAAAATCACCTAAGTGCGAATCTTCGTCATCACCGATAGGGGTTTCCATTGAAATAGGCTCTTTCGCTATCTTCAATACTTTACGTACCTTATCTTCAGGCATTTCCATTCGATCAGACAACTCTTCTGGCGTTGCTTCTCTCCCTTTTTCCTGCAGAATTTGTCTTGAAACACGATTAAGTTTATTAATCGTTTCAATCATATGCACTGGAATACGAATGGTTCTGGCCTGATCAGCAATAGAACGAGTAATCGCCTGCCTAATCCACCAGGTCGCATAAGTTGAAAATTTATACCCTCTTCGGTATTCAAATTTATCAACCGCTTTCATCAAACCAATATTACCTTCCTGAATTAAATCCAGAAATTGTAAACCACGGTTAGTATATTTTTTAGCGATAGAAATAACCAGCCTTAAATTGGCCTCGATCATATCTTTTTTAGCACGTCTTGCTTTAGCTTCACCGACAGACAATCGACGGTGAATATCTTTCAAGCCAGCTATAGTCAGCCCTTGGCTTTTTTCTATTAAGCCTAAACCTTTTTGAGCCTTTCTAATCTCTGCTTCATTAGCCTTCAATACAGCCGAAAAATCATGGCCTTTCAAATACTGATCCAGCCAGGCACTATCGACTTCATTACTAACAAAGCTTTCAATAAATTCTTTGCGTGGCATTTTAGCCTTACGTACGCAAATGTCTAAAATTATCTTTTCTCTGCCTCTGACATCAGAAACAACAGGCTTAAACATAGCCAGCATTTTCTTTAAATAGGGAGGCGTCCACTTAAACTCAGTAAAGACCAAGGCCAAATCATCTAAAGCTTTAACTGCCTTTTCATCACTATATCCGTGCTTAGCAACAGCAGAGGAGGCTGTTTTCAAGGCTTTTTTTAACTCTTCGACTTTTACTTTAACATCCTCATAAGATAAGCCCTTAACCTCTGGCTCATCATCTGTAGTAGCTGCGGCCGCAGCAGCAGCTGCTGCACTCGCCGCTTTAGGATCAAATTCAGGCTCATTCAAATCGACCAAATCAGTCAGTAAATCATTCAACCGAACATCTGACTCTTCATCCAAGATAGACTCAAAAGAGGCAACAAATGATTCAACCACGCCCTTAGAGCGAGCAAGTGCCTGAATAATCTGACGCTGCCCCAATTCTATTCTTTTAGCTATCTTTAGCTCTTCTGCTCGCGTCAATAACTCCACAGAGCCCATTTCGCGCATATACATCCGCACTGGATCTGTTGTTCTCCCAAACTCACTATCAACCGATGCCAATGCCGCAACTTCTGCCGCCGCTTCATCATCATCAGAAGTAACTGCTGAGTCAGAGGTTAATAAGGAGTCAGCATCGGGTGCAACTTCATGCACCTGAATCCCCATATCAGAAATCATTCCAATGATATCTTCAATTTGCTCAGGATCAACAATATCACTAGGCAAATGGTCATTAACCTCTGCGTAAGTCAAATACCCTTGCGCCTTACCTTTTGCTATTAATTGTTTAATTTGAGATTGTTGCTGTTCTTGATTCATTCTACGCCCACAAAATACATTAAGTACCCAACCCTGCCGAACAGGAAACTATAACACTAAAAATATTATTTGGCTATATTATATTTTTTTAACTAACAATTTTTTTAACAATTCCCTTTCATCAAAACTCAAACCCTGCGTTTCTTCCTTAGCTAACAGAGCAAGTAAACTCCCCTCATCCAACTGCTGTAACATCAGATCTATAGCCCCAGAAAACTCAGCCTCCACACCATCACTTAGAATAAAAAAATCCCAGTTCATCAGCGTATTAACAACTTTTTCTCCTGACTTCCCTCGGAAATATTCCATCAAAATTGCCGGATTAGCTGGTTTAATTTCCTCAATGACCCTCACCACCTCTGTCAGCATATCAAGCCCAGGAAAATCCATGCCTGACAAATCCAGCTCTTTCTGCTCAAAAACATCAATCAAACCAGGATTTTGCAATAAAAGCGCAATAACCATTCGAATTGGCGAGGCCTTAGCACTGCCACCACTAAAAGCTTTTGTCTCTGAAACATTGCTACCTCCTAGCATAGCAGGGTTTTTCAAAACATCCAGATTCCCCGCAGACGACAAGTGATTAAACATCATCTCACGAAAGAAACCTGCCGGAATTTTCTCTATATAAGGCTTCGCTTTAGCCACCAACAATGACCGCCCCTCAACCGTCTGCAAATCAACATCCTTACAGACAGTATCAAAAAAATAACCCGACAGCGCCTGCGCACTCTCGATTTCAGACTCAAAGCGCTGCAATCCTAACTCCCTTATCATTGAATCGGGATCATGACCTTCTGGCAGCAACATAACCTTAACCTGACGACCATCTTTTAAACAAGGAAAAGCCTCTTCAACAGCCCGCCAGGCTGCTTTCTGCCCAGCCGCATCACCATCAAAACAGAATACCAGCTCAGAGCTAAAGCGGAACAATAAATCCAGATGAATTTTAGAGGTCGCCGTACCCAAAGCCGCAACAGAATAGGAAACTCCATACTGCGCAAGAGCCAGCACATCCATATAGCCTTCGACAATTAGAATTCTTTTTGGCTTTGAATTTTTATCCAGAAGCTCGCTCAAACCATAAAGCTCGCTGCCTTTAGAAAAAACAGCTGTTTCTGGCGAGTTTAAATATTTAGGCAAAGAATCATCCAGAACCCGACCACCAAAACCAATAATCCGCTTGCGCTTATCTTTTATTGGAAAAATCAATCGACCTCTAAATCGGTCATAAACTCGCCCAGAGTCCTTGCGGACTAGCATCCCGGCATCCATAAGCAATTTATTATCAAACCTTGAAGCCAATGCATCCCACTCATCAGGCGCATAACCCAATGAAAACTGCTTTGCCACCTCACCACTCAAGCCCCGCCGCTTCAAATACTCCACCGCCACCGCAGCTGCCTGTGAGCTATCCCTTAGCTGCTCGACATAAAAAATGGCAACCTGCTCAAGGATTGCATACAGCTCCGTATAATCTTGCTTTTGCTGTCGAAAACCCAACGCCTCCCTGGGTACATCGACCCCCACAAAAGAAGCCAAATCTTCAACCGCCTCTACAAAATCAAGATGACTAAATGCCATCAAAAAACTGACAGCATTGCCTCCCGCACCACAGCCAAAGCAGTGGTAAAACTGTTTTTTTCGATTGACAGAAAAACTAGGTGATTTTTCAGTATGAAAAGGACATCGAGCAACATAGCTACTCCCCGCCTTTTTTAGTGGGACATGCGAATCGATCAGATCAACAATATCGACCCGCAACAAGAGGTTATCAATAAATTCACGAGGAATTCTGCCGGACACAATCCAACCCCGCTACTCAGCGTTAATCACTTAAGCCCCAAGCTTAACCTTAATTACCGAGCTAACAACAGACATATCAGCGCGCCCCAGCATTTGAGGCCTTAATACACCCATCACTTTACCCATATCTTTAATTGATTCAGCAGCAGTATCGGACACAGCCTTTACCACCATCTCTTCAATTTCTTGCGGAGTCAGTGCTTTCGGTAAAAAATTCTGAATCACGACAACTTCAGCTTCTTCAATCTCAGTTAAATCCGTCCGACCCGCCTCATTAAACTGCTTAATAGACTCACGCCTTTGCTTAAGCATTTTATCCAGCACAACAACAATGCGCTCATCATCAAGTTCGATACGCTCATCAACTTCAATCTGCTTAATAGCGGCCAGGATCATACGCACTATAATCAGACGCCCCTTATCCTTCGCTCTCATTGCTGCTTTCATATCATCCTTGATACGATCTTTTAATAATCCCATTAGCTAACCTTTATTAAAGTTGCGGACGACCACGACGTAGGTTTTTTAATGCATAACGCTCACGCGCTAATTTCTTTAAATGACGCTTAACCGCAGCAGCACCTTTACGCTTACGCTCTGCAGTTGGTTTTTCATAAAATTCACGACGACGAACTTCTGATAAAACACCTGCTTTTTCACATGAACGCTTAAAACGACGAATCGCGATATCAAATGGCTCGTTTTCTCTTACTTTTACTGATGGCATTATAATGACCTGATTATGTTAAAATATGTTTTTGAGTCTTGTGGTATTTACTTTTACCCACATAAGACCCTAAAGAACTCTCAATTATACTCATAAATTTGATTTAATCAAAAAACAATGTACATTTTAGGCATAGAATCTTCTTGCGACGAAACTGGAGTCGCTATTTATCACTCAACTAAAGGCTTGATTCACCATAACCTTTATAGCCAAATTGAGATGCATAATGAATACGGCGGAGTGGTACCAGAACTCGCATCACGCGACCATATTCGTAAGCTTGTTCCCTTAATCAAACAGACACTCAAAGAAAGCAACCTTAAACAATCTGATATTGATGGCATTGCATATACTGCCGGCCCAGGACTGATGGGAGCTTTATTAGTTGGCGCCACAACGGCAAAAAGCTTAGCTTGGGCCTGGCAAATTCCTGCTATTGCAGTTCACCATATGGAAGGTCACTTACTAGCCCCCATGCTAGAAGAAAATCCGCCTGCCTTTCCTTTTGTTGCACTATTGGTTTCTGGTGGTCACACTTTATTGATTCAAGTTGATGATATTGGAAAATACACCCAACTAGGCGAATCTCTAGATGATGCAGCTGGTGAAGCATTCGACAAAACAGCAAAAATGCTAGGCCTTGGTTACCCTGGTGGACCCAAAGTTTCAAAATTAGCAGAACAAGGAGCCGATCGCTTCAAGTTCCCACGCCCCATGACGGATAGACCAGGATTAGACTTTAGTTTTAGCGGTTTAAAAACATTCACCATGAATACAATCAACAAAACCGAAAAAACAGATCAGGACAAGGCGGATGTTGCCTATGCCTTTCAAAAAGCAACTGCGGAAACACTCAGCATTAAATGCAAAAGAGCCTTACAACAAACAGGGTTAAAAACCTTAGTAATTGCTGGTGGCGTGAGTGCAAACTCAAAAATACGTGAAGAATTACTTAAAATGACAAAAAAACAGCAAGCTACGCTGTTTTTCCCAAGACTTGAATTTTGTACTGATAATGGAGCAATGATTGCCTACGCCGGCTGCCAACGCTTATTAGCTGGTCAGACTGAAAACCTTGAAATAACATGTAAGCCACGCTGGCCCATAGAGAGTCTTATTAGTATTTAAGACCCTATTCAATTTTTATCCGGACCACTCAAAGTAGAGACAAGACATGGCTTGTTTCTACAGTCTAGGGTGATACAGAAACATTAATACCTTTCACAAAACTACTTTTCTTCACCCGCAATTAGTCTCTGAATATTACTTTTGTGTCGCCACAACAAAATAATAGAAATCAACAAAAATACCGCACTCAAATACATATCGCCAACGATATACCAAACATATACAGGCGTTAAAATAGCTGCGACCAATGCTGATAACGAAGAAATTTTACTGATTTTATAAACAATATACCAAGTACCTGAAACCACAAGGCCTAACAGCCAATCAACCCCAAGAGTAACACCGAAAGTTGTAGCAACCCCTTTCCCCCCCTTAAAACCAAAAAAGATGGGGTACAAATGTCCCAAAAAAGCTGCAAAAACCACAGAAGCCACAATTATTGATTCAACTCCCAATGTCTTTGCAATTAATACAGGGATTAATCCTTTTAGAGCATCTCCCAATAAAGTAATCCCTGCCGCTTTTTTTCCACCAATTCGCATTACATTTGTTGCTCCAGGATTTCCAGATCCATGCTCTCGCGGATCATCCAACCCCATCAATTGACAAACAATAATCGCACTTGATACCGAACCAATTAAATAAGCTGCAGGCACTAATAACCACTCAATCATTACTTTCCCTCTTAATCAAAACTTGCACACCAGTTATATTTCCCTGATATTATACTTTCTAAATTCACAACGACACTTGCAAAACAGAGAATTTTGCTAATCGCAACAATAAGCGAGTGAAGTATAATACATTCAAACAAACTATTTTAACTGGAAACCCAGATGGACATCATTTTTTTAGGCGGACTTGAAGCATCAACAATTATAGGCATCTATGATTGGGAAAGAGAAACAAAACAAACTCTTGTGCTAGATATTGAAATGGCTTTTGATATAAAAAAGGCGGCTGAAACAGATGACATTCAATATACACTGGATTATAAAACTGTTTCTGAACGCATTGTTTCTTTTGTTGAACAAAGTGAATTTTATCTAGTCGAAAAATTAATTGAAGAAATTGCCAACACTCTACTCACTGAATTTAACACGCCTTGGGTAAAAATTACTTTAAATAAGCGTGGCGCTATTAGCCGAGCAAAAGATGTTGGCATCATCATTGAACGAGGCGAAAAATAACTTATGCCTATCGGTTTTATTAGTATTGGCAGCAATATAGACAAAGAGACCCATATCCCTTCTAGTATTGCTGCGCTACAAAAACATTTTGGAGAGATAGTTCTTTCCAGCTTTTATGAAACTGAAGCCGTTGGCTTTGAAGGTGACGAGTTTATTAACCTCATCGTCCAATTTAGCTCTGAGCTTGATGCAAAAAATGTCGCTAAACTTCTTAGACAAATAGAACTGGAACACGGAAGAACCCGCGACAGCAGAAAATATGCTGCTAGAACGTTAGATTTAGACCTAGTGCTATATGGTGATTTGGTTCTTAGTGATGGGAGGCTACAAATTCCACGTGATGAAATTGAACGCTATGCCTTTGTTTTAGAACCTTTAGCTGAGATCGCAGCTGACTTGCTACATCCTGTAAGCAAAAAAAGTTACGCTCAATTATGGGAAGAATATGACAAAAGCAATTTAAAACAAATTAAAATGCCAACTGCAAATCTAAAATAACGGGCACCTCGTTTAACAAAACAAAGTTCGCCCACCATCAACAGTAATAATTTGCCCGGTAATATAAGGTGAATCCTTAATTAAAAACTTAACAGCTTTAGCTATATCACTAGGGCTTCCTGTCTTTTTTAAAGCTACTCGCTGTATTATTTCAGATTTTTGTTGCTCTGACATTTCTGCTTCAGGCCACAAAACAGCACCGGGTGACACCGCATTTACTCGTATTTCAGGCCCTAACTCTTTAGCTAGAACCTTAGTCATTGCAGCTAATCCAGCTTTAGCTATGCTGTAAACAGGATAGCCTTTTAATCCTCGCTCAGCATGAATATCGATAATATTGACAATACAGCCCTGCTTTTCTGCCAGTAACTCAGAAAATTTTTGTGATAAAAAAAAGGGAGCCTTTAAATTCCCACCCAACAATTCATCCCAACTCTGCTCTGTAACGCTTTCAACTTGTTGAGGATAAAATGCAGAAGCATTATTGATCAATACATCAAGCTCGCCCCATATAGCTTTAACCTCTTCAAACAATGAAGATAACTCATCAAATTTTAACAAATCTGCTTGTACAATTTTGACAGAACCCGCCCTTATATCATTTAATTCATCAGACAATTGCTGAGCTTCTTTCTTTGATGAACGATAGTGCAAAAAGATATCACACCCTTCTTGATGCAACATACGAGCGCACTCGGCCCCTATTCGTCTTGCCGCACCTGTAATTAAAACCTTTTTACTCACAAAGACTCTTCACTTTTTCGAACAAATAATCGAGAAAACAGCAAGCCTGTTTCAAATAACAGCCAAATAGGCACTGCTAGCAAAGTTTGGGAGATTGCATCGGGTGGCGTTAAAAACATACCAAGAATAAAGGCACCTACAATGACATAGGGGCGTTTTTCTGACAAACTTGCTGGCGTTGATAATCCTGTCCAAACAAGAATAATCGTTATAATCGGCACTTCAAACGACAAACCAAAGGCAAAAAATAAAGTAAGTACAAAATCTAGATACTTTGCTATATCAGTCATAACAGCGACACCCTCTGGAGCAGCAGCCGTTAAAAACCCAAAAACCAAGGGGAAAACAACAAAATAGGCAAAGGCTACCCCCATGTAAAATAAGCCAGTACTAGCGACTATTAAGGGTAAAACCATTCTTTTTTCATGACTATATAGTCCAGGCGCAACAAAAGCCCAAAAATGATAGAGGATAACGGGGACTGAAGCAAATATTGAAGCAACGAGTGCTAACTTAAACGGGGTAAGAAATGGAGATGCAACATCTGTTGCAATCATGGTGCTATTTTCGGGCATATGCCGAAGTAATGGCCCAGATAAAAAGGTATAAATTTCGTTTGCAAAAGGAGCTGCGCACAAGAATACAACAACGACAAATGCAACAACTCGCTTTAGGCGACTACTTAATTCAACTAAATGGCTAACAAAAGGCTGTTCATCTGTAGCGGGGTCATTTTGGCTCATCAGTTTCTTTTACTTCTTCAGATAATGATTTTATTGATGAAGTCACTTCTTTAACCGTATTAGAACTTTCTTCAAGTACATTTTTAAACTCTTCTATGCCAGACTGTTCTTTAAATATTTGGCGCATTTCTTCAGCTTGCAACTCTTCTTTTATTTCTGCTTTTACTGATGCAACCATATTTCTGGTTTTCCCTACCCAAAAACCAGCCACTCTTGCTGCTGCAGGTAACTTTTCTGGCCCAATCACAAGCAAACTAATAAGCCCAACTAAACACAGCTCCCAGAAACCGACATCAAACATATTATTTTTCTGACTTTTCTTGTTGCTTTGAACTTACTTCAGCATCGATGGTATCACCCTCTTCTTCAGCAATACTCTTATCTTCACTTCCGTCTTTTACTGCCGATTTAAAGCCTTTGATCGCGCCACCTAAATCACCGCCTAAATTACGTAGTCGCTTAGTACCAAACAATACAACAACGATCACTAGAATAATTAATAACTGAGTTACACTAATACCCATTTTCTCGCTCCAATCTTAATTTATTACAAACTATTTACTGCGCTGAGCTTTTTCTTCTAGGCCAGACAAACCAAAACGACGCTGTAATTCTTTCAACACATCCTCAGGACCTAAACCTTGGTCGGCCAACATCACCATAGAATGAAACCATAAATCAGCCGTTTCATAAACAATCTGTTCTTTATCACCACCTTTAGCGGCAATCACGGTTTCAGTAGCTTCTTCACCCACTTTTTTAAGAATATGATCCAAGCCTTTTGCGTATAAACTAGCAACATAAGACTTATCTGCTGGTTCTTGTTTACGTTGCTCTAATATATCAGCTAATTGCTGTAAAACATCACTCATTTTTTCCACACTAAATCTATGTTACACATTAATTTATCACACAAAGCCACTGAGACACGAAGGTAAGAGCTTCAGCTATTTCCTACGCTTTTCACCTAGAAGTACAAAAGTATCAATCAATAGTCCCATTAATTATTCTAGAAATTCCACTCTTCATTAAAGGCTCTCCAAAGTTCAACAAGTAACCTAATTTATAGTTAGTTAACTTTAGATATGTTAAAACTTGTTTTTTATGTGCTTTATTGACAGATTCTACAGACTTTAATTCAATTATCACCTTGCTTTCAACAATAATATCAGCCCGAAACCCTTCCTTAAACTTCATTCCGTTATATTTGATGGGAATTGAAACCTGCCTCTGAACTGACAACCCTGATTTTTCAAGCTCATGCGCTAGAACAACCTCATAAACACTTTCAAGCAGCCCTGGACCCAAACCTATATGGATACTAATTGCACTATCAACTATTATTGCCCCAACTTCATTTTCATTCATCTGCTTAAAAATACTTAGCTTACGCTGCTGTAAAGTATCACTCATTTTTCACACTGAACCACTGAGACACAAAGGCAAGAGCTTCAATAGTACTTAGCTCACGCTCTTCTTCGTGCCTTAGCGCCTTTGTGTGATCTATTTTTTATACATATCTCGGGGATCTTTTAAAACAGCTTCTTTTGTTTGCCACTGCCCATCAACCAAGCTTCGGTAAAAACAACTTTCTCGTCCAGTATGACAAGCAATTCCACCTTGTTGTTCAATTTTAAGCAAAATAACATCTTCATCACAATCTAGCTGAATATCAATTACTTTTTGCTGATTACCCGACTCTTCACCTTTGCGCCATAAGCGTTGACGAGAGCGAGACCAATACACTGCATAACCCTTTTCAACAGTTAGCTTTAAAGATTCTCGATTCATCCAGGCAAACATCACAACACGATTTGAATCTGCCATTTGAGCAATAACAGGGACTAGCCCCTCGTCTGTCCATTGAACTTCATCTAACCAAGCTTCAGACATTACAATCGCACCTCAATTCCACGCGACTGCATTTTTAATTTAGCTTCTTCAATGGTATGTTCTGCAAAATGAAAAATACTGGCCGCTAAAACCGCATCAGCTTTACCTTCAATGACACCATCAGCCAGATGATCTAAATTACCCACCCCACCTGACGCAATAACTGGAACAATAACAGCCTCACTTATAGCTCTTGTTAATTCTAAATCGAAGCCTATACGTGTACCATCTCGATCCATACTGGTTAGCAAGATTTCTCCTGCACCAAAATCAACCATTTTGATAGCCCATTCAACCGCATCAATTCCTGTTGGTTTACGGCCACCATGGGTAAAAATTTCCCATCGATTAGGCTCATTTTTCGCGCTAACTTTCTTTGCATCAATAGCAACAACAATACATTGCGATCCAAATTTTTCAGCCGCCTCTCTAACGAACTCAGGTCTAAATACTGCAGCACTATTAATACCGACTTTATCTGCCCCCGCATGTAACATACGACGAATATCATCAAGCTCTCTAATCCCGCCGCCAACAGTCAATGGAATAAAGACCTCACTCGCCACTTGCTCAACCACATGGACGATAGTATCTCTATTATCACTGGTTGCGGTAATATCTAAAAAAGTGATTTCATCAGCACCTTCTCGATCATAGCGTCTAGCCACTTCAACAGGATCACCTGCATCGCGAATATCAACAAATTTTACGCCTTTTACCACTCGGCCATTATCAACATCCAGACAAGGAATTATTCGTTTAGCTAAGCCCATAATTTATTCGTATGTTTGTGAGATTTTTTCAGCTTCAACAAAATCAAGCGTACCTTCGTAAATAGCTCGCCCAGTAATTGCACCCATAATGCCATCAGCAGCCACTTTACCTAAGCCATGGATATCATCCATATTTGTGATACCACCTGATGCGATGACAGGGATACTGATTGCTCGCGCCAATTTAGCCGTTGCTTCAACATTGACACCTTTCATCATGCCATCTCTAGCAATATCGGTATAAATAATAGCAACAACACCATTTGCTTCAAATTCTTTAGCTAGTTCTGTTGCGTTCTTATCTGAAACGGTTGCCCAGCCATCAATTGCAACCATACCGTCTTTTGCATCTAAGCCTACAATCACATGCCCTTCAAATTTTTGCGCCATTTCACGTACAAAGTCAGGATCACTCACTGCTTTTGACCCAATGATGACATATTGCACACCCGCATCTAAATAGCCTTGAATCGTTTCTTCATCACGAATACCACCACCAATTTGCACAGGAACGTCAGGATAAGCTTCTACAATAGCTTTAATAATTCCTGCATTTTTAGGTTTACCCGCAAAAGCACCATCCAAATCAACTAAATGGATTCGTCTTGCGCCTTGTTCCACCCATTTTCCAGCAACCGCAACAGGGTCATCTGAAAATACAGTATTATCTTCCATGCGTCCTTGACGTAAACGAACACATTTTCCTTCTTTTAAATCAATTGCAGGTATTAGCAACATTTTCTATTTCTCGATAGTTAAATCAGTTTAGTTCATGGTTTATACCCAGAACTGTATTTTTATTTTCACACAAAGCCACTAAGACACAAAGGAAGAGCTTTTAGGTTATTTGGGGCGCTGGCTTTAGCCTGCTGTTTTCGGGGATTAAAGCAGGCTAAAGCCAGCGCCCCATTGCCCCCTATATCTCAGGAATTTGTGTTAATTATTCTTTATACCTTTCCATCCCAAGATAAAAAGTTCTTCAACAATTGTAAGCCTACAGTCTGACTCTTTTCTGGGTGAAACTGTACCGCAAAAATATTATCCTTTGCTAACGCACTGGTAAAACTTTGAGGATAATCAGTCGAAGCAATAGTATCAGTCTCATTATTTGGCTTAACAAAATAGCTATGTACAAAATAAAATCGGCTGTTTTGTGGAATGCCCTCCCATAAAGGATGCGACTTTTGCTTAACTTGATTCCATCCCATATGAGGAATTTTTAAGCGCTCACCTTTATCATCAAGCAAATCTTTAGAAAAATGTTCGACATGACCTTGAAATACATTTAAACAAGCTGTTTGATCATTTTCTTCGCTATCTGTTAACAAAGCTTGCATACCTAAACAAACGCCTAAAAAAGGTTTTGTTTTGGCAACATCCTTGATAACTTCTGATAGCCCTGACTCATCTAAAGCCAGCATACAATCTCTTATTGCTCCCACTCCAGGAAATACGATTCGATCAGCTTGCTGAATAGCGGCTGCATCAGACACTATTTGAACATCAACTTCTGGCGCAGCATGCTGCAACGCCTTTTCAATGGAATGAAGGTTGCCCATTCCGTAATCAATAACTGCTACTGATGACATAGATATTAAAAAAGGTAAGAGTAAAAGATAAAAGGCTAATTAAAGCGAGCCTTTAGTTGATGGCATAATACCTGCCATTCGAGGATCAGCTGTTATTGCCATTCTTATCGCCCTACCTAGCGCTTTAAAAACAGTTTCAGCGATATGATGTGCATTTCTACCTTTAAGGTTATCTATATGTAAAGAAACACCTGCGTGATTAACAAAGCCTTGGAAAAATTCACGAAATAAATCAACATCAAATGAACCGATCATTCCTCTTTGATAATCCACCTCGTAAAACAAACCAGGTCTACCTGAGAAGTCGATGACAACGCGAGATAAGGCTTCATCTAAAGGCACATAGGAATGACCGTAACGGACAATACCTTTTTTATCACCCAAAGCTTTAGCAAATGCTTGGCCTAAAGTAATACCAATATCTTCTACTGTATGGTGAGCATCAATTTCTAAATCACCTTTCGCATCAATATCCATATCAATCAGCCCATGCCTAGCGACTTGATCTAGCATATGATCTAAAAAAGGAACACCCGTTAGGAATTTAGCTTCGCCAGTACCATCTAAATTTATTTCAATTTTAATTTGTGTTTCAAGCGTATCTCGCTCGACTTTTGCAGTGCGCTGACTCATTACTAACCTGATTACATTTGAATTGATGATATTTTACTATAATTTTAGGATAAAACTAACCTAAAGTTATAAGCAACACAAAGATTTACACGCCTCTACACTAACCACAGGCTTATTGTCCTCTACTAAAACAAGATCAAGAGTAATCGTGACCAATAGGCCTCTCCTACTTTTGTTTTAATACTGTTAATAAAGTGATGGTATATGGCTCTGAAAGCCAATAGCCATGAAGATATAAGGTGCTTGATTCCAGACACTATCGTTTCGAAAAAACAATAGCTTACGAACAGTAATTAGCGCCTTACAAAAAGATCATCATTAACCGACTTACTTTTAAGTCGTTATTTGGCAAAATAGCACCATCGCTGAAAAGAAGACGGAATTTAATGGACTTATCAGCAGGACGCTGCCAAGGACAGGATGTAACAAATGCCAACCAAGCAACTAAGCGATTGACAAAGCCTCAAGATTTTAATCTTGAGGCTTTTTTTATTTCAACTAAGCTCTAGACGCTCGTTTTCTCTCATTTTCTGTTAACAGAATTTTACGTAAGCGAATTGATTCAGGCGTAACTTCCACCAACTCATCATCACTAATAAACTCTAATGCTTGCTCTAAAGTCATTTTTTGAATTTTAGCACACGCTAAACTCTCATCTGTGCCTGAAGCACGCACGTTAGTTAATGGCTTTGGCTTAGTAGGGTTTACTGCCAAGTCATTAGTACGCGAATGAATACCGACTAACATACCCTCATAAATTTCATCACCATTTACTACTAGTAATTCTCCACGTGCCTGTAAAGGATACAAGGAGTAATCAACAGCTTTACCTTTTGACATTGATATAAGCACACCACGAACACGCGAACCCACACTACCTTCTTTTAATGGGCCGTAATGATCAAATACGTGATAAAACAAGCCAGAACCCGATGTAGCTGTTAAGAACTCTGTTTGAAAACCCAACAAGCCACGAGAAGGAACAATATACTCTAAACGAATACGTCCTTTACCATCTGGAACCATATCTTTTAGGTCACCTTTACGGTCCCCTAATTTTTCCATAATAGTCCCTTGATGCTCTTCTTCAACCTCAATGGTTACATATTCAAAAGGTTCTGATTTAACCCCATCAATTTCTTTGATAATGACTTCAGGACGAGAAACCCCCATCTCAAAGCCTTCTCTACGCATGTTTTCAATCAAAACTGAAAGATGTAATTCACCACGACCAGAGACTCTAAACTTATCTGGATCATCAGTTGTATCAACACGTAAAGCTACGTTATGCTGCAATTCTTTTTCTAATCGATCAAAAATTTGACGAGTGGTAATAAACTTACCTTCTTTACCTGCAAACGGTGAGTTGTTGACTTGAAAAGTCATGCTTACTGTTGGCTCATCAATTGATAATGCAGGCAATGCTTCTACATTTTCAGGATCACACAATGTTTCAGATATTTGTAGCTTTTCAATTCCACAGAAAGCAATAATGTCGCCAGCTTGAGCTTCCTCAATTTCGACACGCTCTAAACCATTAAAGCCATAAAGCTTTAACATGCGTCCGTTACGAGTCTTTCCTTCAGCATCAATCAAGGTTAATGGCATATTACGTTTTACAGAACCACGCTGAATACGCCCAACACCAATAACACCCACATAAGAATTGTAATCAAGACTGATTACTTGCATTTGGAAAGGTGCATCAATATCAACTTTAGGTGACTCTACTTTTTCTATCACTGTTTCAAATAAAGGCGTCATATCGCCACCTGAAACATCTGCTTCCAATCCAGCATATCCATTGATAGCAGAAGCATAAATAATAGGAAAATCTAATTGCTCATCAGTTGCACCTAAGTTATCAAACAAATCAAATGTTTGATCAACAACCCAATCAGGACGAGAGCCTGGACGATCAATTTTATTAATAACGACAATAGGCTTTAAACCCAAAGCAAATGCTTTTTGCGTAACAAAACGAGTTTGAGGCATAGGGCCATCAACCGCGTCAACCAACAATAAAACAGAATCCACCATCGATAATACACGCTCAACCTCACCACCAAAGTCAGCATGTCCCGGTGTATCTACAATATTAATGTGATAGCCATTCCAGTCAATAGCAGTGTTTTTTGCCAGAATAGTAATTCCACGTTC
>ENA-OSET01001119-OSET01001119.1-sediment-metagenome-genome-assembly--contig:-NODE-1119-length-28476-cov-30.671573_pt1 | contig 28476 bp, 23 predicted proteins | sample MGYA00237882_ERZ534229 | MGnify/ENA primary metagenome ERZ534229 (study PRJEB26408, sample SAMN06266212) | sediment metagenome | isolation source: Hudson Canyon methane seep mesocosm | place... | reverse complement strand
TGCTGCAACGTCCTGTTGCAGAAGCCTGATAAACCAACACCCTATACCCACAGAAAAATATACGCTGAGTAGTTACGTTATATTTCACATTAATGCCAGTAATTCTTTAAAAATACCACCATTGGTCGCCAATATTTGTTTAGGGAAAATTCCGTCATTACCTTTGAAGTCAGTTACTGTTCCTCCTGCTTCTTTGGCAATTAAAGCACCTGCGGCGACATCATATAAATTTAATTCCTGTTCCCAAAAAGCATCAACCTGTCCATCAGCAACCAGGCACAAGTCCATTGCCGCTGAGCCAAATCTTCTTTGTCCTGTTGTTTCTTCCGCTATTCGGCAAAAACGTTTTAAGTTGTTTTCTACTAAATAAGAGCGCAAACAGGCAAAACCCGTGGCAATCATGGAATCTGCCAAACTTGTTTCAGTAGACACCGAGATAGCCTTGCCATTTTTAGTGGCTCCCTTTCCTTTAGAGGCAAGGTATAAATCATTCAATGCAGGAGCAAAGACTGAGCCAGCGATAAGGTCTCCATCAATCTCTAAAGCGACACTGATGGACCAAAAATATTGACCTTTAGAAAAAGAATGAGTGCCATCAATAGGGTCAACAATCCAACGATTAATCTGATCATCAGATTGGCCGCTTTCTTCACCCCAAAAGCCATACTCAGGATAAGCTTCAGCGAGTGCTTTTTTTAAATAGACTTCTACTGCAACATCTGCATCGGTCACTAAATCTCTTGGACTTTTTTTAATGACATCAACATTCTCTAAATTATTAAAATGTTGCATTGCAACAGAGCCAGCTTCACGAACAATGTTTTCCAGAACGCTGATGGAAATAGTCATTATTAATCCTTTATGGTTTCTATTAAAAAATCAGACTTATCACGGCCTGTCGAAATTAATGCTTGCATCCATTTTGGTGCTACACCTCGTCCAGTCCATGTTTGCGATTGCTTATCTGGGTTACGATATTTGGGCGCTACTTTTTTCCCTTTGCGAGTGGCTTTATCATTTTCATCATTAATATCAACCGTGACCCCAATTGAAGAAGCTAATTGTTTAATTTGGGCGATAACTTCTTTACGCTTTTGGGATTGCTTTTCTTTCAAAGCATTGGCTGCGTTATCAATAACAGCTTGTAATTCAGTTTCTGAAAGGTTGCTATATTCGCTCATAGTACTCACAACAAAATAAATAAAAATAATTTAAAAGTATAGCATTAGTAATAACTAATGCATAAATAATATTATTCTTTCACTGCTTTAAATTGAATTTCATTCAAAGTTATACCCTGTTCATTTACTAGTCTAACTGCCCAGTCCCCCGTTTTTGAATAAGTGATTAGCTTACTCGTTGCTGCTCTCCAGCGATTACCCAGTATACGTATTTTTCTTTTATATATTAATTTTCCCGCCCTTAACCAGTGATGATATAAGGCTTGGCCTTTCATATTATTTATTTCAGTAAAATAATAAATACCTGCTGCCTTTTGCTTGCTCACTTTAATTTCAGAAACTATATTATCTACAGGTTCTTTGTTATTTAATCCTGTGGTTAATAAAGCTCTTACAATATGGGTATTGGGCGGTATTGTTTTCTTTGTTTTAGATTGTTCGGTAGCTAATTCTATTTTAGTTTGTTGCTCAGGCTTTTTGCTAGTAACGCTTGTTGCTTGTTTGATATTCGATTTAATAACGGCTTTCGGTATTTTACTTTCTAATACTTCCTGTTTAATACTGTTATTAACTTTTTCAGCAATGACCGTTGCCGGTATTTTTTGATTAACTGTTTTAGTTACTTTGGAAGTTGATTTAATATTTTTAGTATCAGCTATTTTTGTGATGGTTTTATGATCAACTGCGGGTTCCGATGGCTGGTCACTAAAATAATAAAAAGGAAATAATATAAATATGACTAGTATAGCAATGGCACCAAGAATGCGGGGGATATGCCATTCGGTCACCATGTCAGGACGAGAATTTGTTTTCTGATCCTGATTTAAACCTTGGTATTTCACTTTAACGACTACTTTATTACTTTCTTCCATCGACGTGCCCATAAATTTATTTAGTTAATTTTACGCTAAATTGGTATATTCAACTACATTGAGGCTATAAACATAAGCAGATCAATGATTTTTTGCTTTAACTATACTCTTCATTTGGTAATATACCATTTTAGCTTGACGATAACGTCTATAACCATTGGAATATTGGAAACTACATGAGCAAGCTGTTAGAACAATTCAGAGAATCATCTGCTCTTTATGGAAGTAATGCTGTTTTCATTGAAGATTTATATGAAAAATACCTAGAAAACCCAGATTCAGTATCAAGCAGTTGGCGAGAGCAATTCAATAATATTCATGATTCCTCCAGTCATGAAATCGCCCACAGTCCAATCGTTAATCGATTTGAAAAACTTGCGACTACAACTCAGGGAAGGCTTGCAAAGCTACAGGGTTTCACCGAAGAAAGTGTTAAAAAACAATCTGCAGTAGCCAGGCTGATAAATTATTATCGAGTACGTGGGCATCAAATTGCTGCTAATAACCCTTTGGGTAAGCAGGGGGAAATCCCCCCAGATCTGGAATTGTCCTATTATGGGTTGGCTGAACCAGATATGGATACCTTGTTTGCTAGTGGTGCTATTTACGGTATTGATAAAATGCCGTTAAAGAAAATTCTAGAGGCCCTGAAAGAAATTTATTGCGGCAGTATAGGGACTGAGTACATGCACATCATTGATTCAGAAACTAAACGCTGGATCAAAAATAAACTGGAAGCGGAAAGGCCTGCAAAATCAACCCATTCAGCAGAAAAAAAAGCCTCTATTTTAAAGTTGCTGACAGCGGCTGAGGGGATAGAAAAATATTTGCACCGAAAATATGTTGGGCAGAAACGTTTTTCGCTAGAAGGTAGTGAGTGTTTAATCCCTGTGTTGGACGAACTGGTTCAAAGTGCAGGTGAAAAACAAGTTAAGGAGATGGTTATCGGCATGGCCCATCGGGGTCGATTAAATGTGCTTATTAATATTTTAGGCAAGAGCCCTGCTAAGCTATTCGGTGAGTTTGAAGGGACCCATACTTCTTCTCCTGGCGCTATTACCGGGGATGTTAAGTATCATATGGGTTTTTCTTCTAACTTAATCACTCCGGGTGGCCCGTTGCATTTAACACTGGCTTTTAACCCATCCCATCTTGAAATTATTAACCCTGTTGTGGAAGGTTCGGTTAAGGCCAGGCAAGACCGGGGCGGTAAAGGTAGTATCAATACAATTGTGCCAATCCTGATTCATGGGGATGCTGCCTTTGCTGGTCAGGGTATTGTGATGGAAACTCTTAATATGTCTGAAACCCGCGCTTTTTCTACAGGGGGTACCATACATATAGTGATCAATAATCAAATCGGTTTTACTACCAGTAATCCTTTTGATGCGCGTTCAACTCAATATTGTACTGATGTTGCAACGATGATTCATGCGCCAGTTTTTCATGTGAATGGTGATGACCCAGAAGCGGTTATGTTTGTTACCCAAATGGCTTTAGAATTTCGCATGAAGTTCAATAAAGACGTGGTTATAGATCTTATTTGTTACCGTCGTTTAGGCCATAATGAAGCAGATGAGCCCGCTGCGACACAGCCGATGATGTATAAAAAAATTCGTAGCCTACCATCAGTACGTGAATTGTATGCACAAAAATTGATTTCAGAGGGGGTGATTTCAGAGCAAGTTGCTGTGCAGATGGAAAAAGATTACCAACAATTATTAGATGAAGGTAACCCTGTTTCTCGTCCTACGCTGAGTAATTCAACCTACTCTTATTCTGAACAATGGAAGGAATATTACAATCAAGAATGGGATGCCCCCGTAGATACCTCTGTTTCTATGGAAGAAATTCGTTTATGTAATGACAAGTTACTTAAACTACCAGCAGAGTTTGAGTTGCATTCCCGTGTTGCAAAAATAATGGAAAATCGAGCGAAAATGTCAGCGGGTGCTTTACCCTTAGACTGGGGTTTTGCTGAAAACCTGGCTTATGCTACATTGCTTATAGAAGGCAGAGATATCAGACTGGTTGGTCAGGATGTGGGGCGAGGTACTTTTTCTCACCGCCATATTGCAGTACATAATCAACTCAATGGCGATACCTATTTTCCAGTACAGCACCTGGCTGAAAATCAGGGGCGGGCACAAATTTTTGATTCCCTGTTATCAGAAGCAGGGGTTTTAGGTTTTGAATTCGGCTACAGTTCTACTGAGCCAGAAAAGCTGGTGATCTGGGAAGCGCAATTTGGTGATTTTGCCAATGGTGCACAAGTCGTTATTGACCAGTTTATCAGTTCAGCAGAATCTAAATGGGGACGATTAAGTGGTTTGGTTATGTTGCTTCCGCATGGGTTTGAAGGGCAGGGGCCAGAACATTCATCCGCTAGATTAGAGCGTTATCTACAGCTTTGTGCTGATCATAATATACAAGTTTGTATTCCTACTACACCGGCACAAATTTTTCATTTGCTCAGGCGGCAGTTAATTAGACCTTATCGCAAACCCTTAGTGGTGATGAGTCCTAAAAGTTTATTAAGACATAAATTGGCTGTTTCAACACTGGAAGATCTGACGGACGGGGGATTTCTTCCCATTATTTCGGAACAGGATGATATTAACCCCAAGCAAGTTACACGTTTGGTTATGTGCTCGGGAAAAGTCTATTATGATCTGTTAGAAGGGCGTAGAAATGATGAACTTGAGCATGTTGCTATCATTCGTATTGAACAGCTATATCCCTTTCCTAATGATTTATTTAAACTAGAGATTGAAAAATACCCTAATGTAGAACATATTATTTGGTGTCAGGAAGAGCCAAAAAATCAGGGGGCATGGTATCAGTCCAAGCATCATTTTTATAATAATATAGATAAGGAAATTACTATTTTTTATGCTGGAAGAGCTGCTGCGGCAGCCCCTGCAGTCGGAAATCATATCGTCCATATTGAACAACAAAACGCGGTCATTAAAGCTGCACTTTATGACGCCAACGAAGGAAATTTAACATGAGTTTAGAAATTCTGGTTCCTAGTCTGCCTGAATCCGTTTCTGATGCAACACTTGCAAGCTGGCATAAAAAACCAGGTGAGTTTGTTAATAAAGATGATAATCTGGTTGATCTGGAAACTGACAAGATAGTACTTGAAGTCCCTGCGCCAGAGTCGGGTGTTCTGACTGAAATTCTTCAACAGGATGGTGCAACCGTGGTGGCGGGTGATGTTCTGGCCTTACTGGAGGTGAAACAACAGGATGATACTGTCGCTCAGGCTGCTGGAACTGAGCATGTAGAGGCTGAAGAGTTGCCTTTAAGCCCAGCTGTAAGACGTATCTTGCAAGAGAATAATATTGATCCGCAAGATTTGCACGGTTCTGGAAAAAAAGGCAGGCTGACCAAAACTGATGTGCTGGAATACATTGACGAACAGAAGGCTCAACAGCAGCCGGTCGTTAAAACAACCGAGCCTGAAAAGGTAAAAGTCATAGAGCCGGAAAAACCAGTTTCTTCAAGTTTTCGCCCGGAACAGCGCGTTCCTATGACGCGTCTGCGTGCAAAAGTCGCTGAGCGCTTGTTGCAGGCCCAACAAAATGCTGCGATGTTAACGACTTTTAATGAAGTTAACATGCAAAGTGTTATCAACCTAAGAAACCAATATAAAGAGCGTTTTCAACTAAAACATGATATCAAGCTGGGCTTTATGTCATTCTTTATCAAGGCTTCTATTGAAGCCTTGAAGAAATATCCGGCCGTTAATGCCTCAATTGATGATAAAGATATTATCTATCATGGTTACTATGATATGGGGATTGCTGTTTCAACAGAACGAGGTCTTATCGTCCCCGTTATTAGAGATGCCGATCAACTGGATTTTGCAGGTATAGAAAAAAGTATTTTTGATTATGGCTCTAAAGCCAGAGATGGCTCCTTAAGTTATGAAGATTTAACGGGGGGGACTTTTACTATTACCAATGGCGGTATCTTTGGTTCCATGCTTTCCACGCCAATTTTAAATCCTCCGCAATGTGCCATTTTAGGGATGCATTCTATTAAAGAGCGTGCAGTCGTGGAAAATGGCGAAATTGTTATTCGTCCTATCATGTATTTAGCGTTATCTTATGATCATCGCCTGGTAGATGGTAAAGAAGCGGTGCAATTTTTAATGACTATTAAAGAGTGTCTGGAATCTCCTGCACATCTTTTACTTAATATATAAGGTTTTATTATGGCTACAGCTACAACAGAATATGATGTCATTGTTATTGGTGCTGGGCCGGCAGGTTATGTAGCTGCAATTCGTTGCGCTCAATTGGGCTTTAAAACCGCCTGTATTGATGACTGGAGTAATGTAAATGGCCAGTCCAGTCCAGGCGGAACCTTTGTTAATGCAGGCTGTATATCTTCAATGGCCTTGTTAGAATCATCAAAAATATATCATCTATTAAATAATAATATTGCTGAGCATGGCATTACGGTTGATAATTTAAAGATAGATTTGGCTCAGATGATTGAGCGCAAAGATTCCATTGTTAATGCCTTAAGTCATCATATTACGACTTTATTTAATCATAATGAAATTGATTGCATACATGGTCGGGGTCGATTGTTAGCGGCTGAAAAGGTCGAAGTGATTGAAAAAGGCACAGATAAAAAATTATTATTAAGCGCTGAATATATCATTTTGGCAACAGGATCACATCCTTCCGTTTTACCTTGTGCATTGGTTGATCATGAATCAATAATTGATTCAACACAGGCATTAAATTTAACCGAAGTTCCCAAAAGATTGGGTATCATTGGTGCAGGGATTATTGGTCTTGAGCTTGCCGGAATATGGAATCGATTAGGATCAGATGTTATTTTATTAGAAGCGCAAGATGCTTTTTTAACCTCGACTGACAAGCAAATATCGGATGAAGCCTTTAAAATATTTACCGAACAAGGACTTGATTTACGCCTAGGGGCTAGGGTTATTTCTGCTAAAAAAAGTGCTAAAAAAGTGGTGCTTGAATATCAGGATAATGAAGGGAATCACATCCTTCATCTGGATAAACTAATTGTCGCTTCAGGAAGAGAGCCCAATACCGATAAGCTGTCTGCTGCTGAAGCAGATTTGCTGTTAGATGAGAATGGTTTTGTCCATGTTGATGAAAACTGTTGTACCACGCTTCCTGGCGTTTATGCGATTGGTGATTTAACGGCTTTAGGGCCAATGCTGGCGCATAAAGGTTTGGAAGAAGGGATCTTTGTCGCTGAGAAGATTGCTGAGAGAAATAGCCCAATCAATTATGACATCATTCCTAGTGTTGTTTATACTTCGCCAGAAATAGCCTGGGTAGGGCAATCGGAACAAGCTTTAAAAGCCAGAGGTGAAAATTATAAAATAGGTATTTTTCCTTTTACAGCCTCTGCTCGTGCTCTGGCATCAGGAAAAACAGAAGGCTTGGTTAAAATCATTACCCATGCTGAAACCGATGTTATTCTGGGTGTACATATTATTGGTGATCAAGCCTCGGAGTTGATTGCTGAAGCCGTATTAGCGATGGAATTTTCCGCCAGTGCAGAAGATTTAGCCAGAACGATCCATGCCCATCCTTCAATTTCAGAAGCTTTGCATGAAGCGGCTTTAGCCTTGGATAATAGAGCCTTACATCTTCCGCCCGATTATTAATTAGTAGGGTGGGCAGTGCCCACCCTACGTAATGTCGCTATTTAGCCCAGGTGTCACGCAATGTCACTGTTCTGTTAAAGACCAGTTTTTCAGCGGAGCTATCAACCGAATCTACACAGAAGTAACCCGTGCGTTCAAATTGAAAACGAGCACCTGAAGCCGCTTCGGCTAAACTTGCTTCCACTTTACAGTTTGAAAGTATTTCAAGTGAATCCGGGTTAATTGCATCTAGAAAGTTTTCTTCAGAAGCTGGGTTAGCTACATTGAATAAACGGTCATATAAGCGTAGTTCTGCTGAATGAGAATGTTGTTCAGAAACCCAGTGGATAACCCCTTTCACTTTTCTGCCTTCAGGTTTTTTGCCTAAGGTATCTGGATCATAACTACAGCGTAGTTCAATAATATTCCCTGCATCATCTTTAATAATCTCATTGCATTTAATCACATAAGAGCTGCGTAAACGTACTTCGCCCCCTTCAATTAGGCGCTTGAATTTAGGTGGAGGCACTTCTGCAAAGTCATCTTGTTCAATCAGAATTACTTTTGAAAAAGGAATTTTCCTGTTGCCTAATTCGGGTTTTTGCGGGTGATTGCTAACCTCTAATATTTCTTCCTGATCATCTGGGTAATTTTCTAGTACCACGCGTAAAGGCTTTAAAACAGCCATTGCTCTAGGGGCATTGTCATTTAAATCTTCACGGATACAGTTTTCCAGTACAGCCATTTCTATCCATGAGTCTTTCTTGGTAATACCAATACGTTCACAGAAATCACGAATTGCAGTCGCTGTATAGCCTGCTCTGCGCATGCCGGCAATAGTTGGCATGCGAGGGTCATCCCAGCCATTAACGTGTTTTTCGTTAACCAGTTGCGCCAGTTTACGTTTACTAACAATGGTATATTCAAGCTGTAGACGAGCAAACTCAATTTGCTGAGGATGGCTTGGGGTTTGTAGTTTATCCAAAACCCAGTCGTACAAAGGTCGATGTGCTTCAAATTCTAAGGTACATAGAGAATGGGTAATCCCTTCTATAGCATCAGATAAGCAATGGGTGAAATCATACATCGGGTATAAACACCAATCATGCCCTGTACGTTGGTGATGTACACGTCTTATACGATAAAGAGTGGGGTCTCGCAAGCTGATAATGGGTGAAGCCATATCAATTTTGGCACGTAATATATACTGGCCATCGGCATATTCACCGTTACGCATCGCTTCAAATAAAGTCAGGTTCTCTTCTATAGAGCGATCTCTGTCAGGGCTTTCTTTACCGGCTTCAGTTAAGGTGCCTCTGTACTCACGAATTTGTTCGGCATTTAAGCTGTCAACATAGGCGTGACCATCTTTTATTAGTTGAACAGCGTAATTGTATAGTTGTTCAAAATAATCAGAAGAATGTCGTTTTTCAGCCCATTCAAAGCCTAACCAATGAACATCGCGTTCAATAGACTCCATAAACTCAATACTTTCTTTTTCTGGGTTGGTGTCATCAAAGCGCAAATTACAATCGCCATTGTATTCAGCGGCCATACCAAAATTCAAACAGATTGATTTGGCATGCCCGATATGTAAATAGCCGTTAGGTTCTGGAGGGAAACGTGTGGTGACCTTGCCATTGTTTTTATTATCACTGATATCTTTAGTAATAATGTGACGAATAAAATTAGATGAAGTTGGGTTATCTGTTGAGCTCATTGATATATTTGAGTATTACGAAATAAGAAAAGTTATTAACGGTGACTACATTATGGCGTTTTGGCTGTTATGTAGTTGAATTATCAATAGAGCCTATTTTTTTGCTAGAAAAATAGATCACAATAGATAAATATAAACGGCTATTCTACTGCAAATAAGGTATTCCGCAAAGCACAAGCGAACGCTTATAAGGGAGGTTGCTTAGAACCTGTAAGATTAATTTCTACGGTGCTGTTGATAGATAATTCGCCAGCATTGTTATGTAGGGCATTTTGTCCAAAATACACCTGTTTATTCCACTTGCGTAGACGGTTAAGCGTGGTTAATGGTTCTTTGCTGGTTTCAGCTGTTTCCGTATCTATAGTAGGCACTGAGCACCGGGAGCAGGGTTTTGGTAGTCTAAAACCAATGTTATTAATCGTTATTTCACGCCAGCTGTCTTCCGCATAGCTTTCACATTGAGAAATAACCAGGTTGGGACGGAACCGTTGCATGGGTAATTGCAGACCCATCGCTTGATTTAATGAGTTTAATGAAGCATCTGAGGTGATAAGGAAAGGAAAACCATCTGAAAAATTAACTTTATCAGTGGCAGATGCATAGTCAGGATCTACAGAACGAATCACTTCATCGGGTTGATAAACCAGTTTGCATTCCATTTCTAAAAAATCACTCAGCCATTGGTCGGCCTTTTTAGAGAGGGTCCTGGATAAACATTGATCGCTCCAGATGCTACTGATTATTTCACTGCCGCTGCTTGGAAATAACGCTAGTGAAATACTACCAGACCTTGCAGTGCTTAAAATAAGCTCAGTTTCTGTTAATTCGGTTTTTATCAGTACCATTTTTGGCACACGACGCTGACTTAAAAACTGATTGTTACTGTCAATCAACATCCATTTTCTATCGTGTAACAAGCCTTTTTCATTTACTGGCCACGAAGTGACTCGTATACCAGCAAGTGATTTGACTGGATAAATATAAATATCAGTTAAAACGGGTAACACTTATTGACCGCCAAGTAGCCGTCCCACTTCATTTGATGTAAGAGAGCTGCTTTGAGCCTCTTGGGCTAGCACTGGATCATTGGCTGCATCTGTTGCAAATTGGTCCGCAGCGTCTTGAGCCTCACCTTCATTCTCTATAGTCGTTTCAGTGGGTGTTTCAGTCGTAGATGATGCTTTTTGTGCCTCAGTAGAAATATTGACCGTTGAATCAGTATTCAGCTCCGTTTCCTGAGCTTGCACTTCTTGCTCATTGACTGGAGGAGGTGTAGATGCAGTTTGTGAGGTTGTTGGGGGCGCAACGGTTTGTGTATTAATTTCCATGATAAATCCTTATGGTTGAACTGCTAAGATTTTAAATGTAATTAAAAGTTCATTTGAATATGAAATCATCTTGCGATGACAGTAAATAATCGCCTAATTCATTATTATATTTGTTAAATTTGATGCCGTATACGTTGTTTTTTTTGTGAACAATGATGGCAGGAATAACAAATTTTTTATTGTCTTTAAATTTTATAATAACGGATATTTTTTTTCTTAAGCCAATATCTCGCTGGCATTCAACAGCGAGACCTTTACTACTAATATCTAGTAATTTGGCCTCTAATTTTTTTTTAATGCAGAATAAATTTATTATGCCAAGCCAAATAGAAATGTCAGAGGTAATGTAACGCACAGCAGTACGCTGGTTACATGATTCTTTTGCACTTAACTCAAGGTTGAAGAATCCGTCATCATCATTGTCAATTTCGTTGTCTTGGCTGCTCATTATCTATAAGGCGCTAACATTTATTAAGCTAAGTATTGATCTTTTATGCAGAAAATTCAATTAATTTCTTTAGATGTTGAGTAATAACGGTAAAAAAACCTAATCAGAGCCCTGTATTTGTTATTTGTTGATAGCTAATAAAGGCACTGTAGGCGGCAATGCCACTCAAAATAAGAAAAATAGCACCACTTATTTTATGTAGTAACGCCATGGGGAATTTTTGTAACACGGTTCTTCCTGCCAATACACCCAGTGCTGAAGTAAATGCCAGGGCAATGGTAGCACCTAACCAAACTGCGATAGGGAGTGTGCTACTACTTAGCGCAACAACGGCTAATTGTGTTTTATCACCAAATTCGGCCACCGTAATTAATAAAAAAGTGGTGAAGAACAGGCTGTGACTACTCTTTTCAATTATTTCTTCATCATCTTCGGGCTCTTCTGTTCGCAGCGATTGAATACCAAAAATAGCAAATAATAAGGCAACAGAGGCTGAAACAATATAGCTGGGAATCCAATTGGCAATGGCTACACCAAACAGAACGGCAAGTGAATTTAAAAAGGCAAAGGCCAGTATTGCACCAAAAAGCACGGGGGTTGCCCGATGTCTTGCTGCCAATGTCATGCAAACTAACTGACTTTTATCACCAATTTCTGCCGCTGCAATCAGTATAAAGCTAGTACTTGCTGTAGCAGATAAGTTGCTTAAATTAATATGAGATAAATAGAGTAGAGTATCTTGAAGATATTGTAAGAAGTAATCCATTTTTGTCGTTGTGTTTACGACTTAATAAGAGCTTAAGTCCGTATTAGATGTATTGTGACGATTAAAAAATTTAAGAGTTAAGGACGTGCATAAAATAACTTAAACAATTATTCGGGGCGCAGGTCTTCAGCCTGCATTTTTAAAAGCAGCCTAAAGGTCTGCGCCCCAAAGTTGTTGGTTTTATTTTATGTGCATCCCTAAGTGATTAAGTTATCTAGCGTCATCATGATAATAAAGCCTATCATCAATGAAAAGGTCGCGTAGCGAGAGCGTCCTTTGGAGTGGGTTTCCGGAATGATTTCTTCACTGATTACAAACAACATGGCACCTGCTGCAAAGCCCATGGCAATCGGTAAAACAGATGAGAATACAGTTACCATGGTAATGCCAAGTAATCCACCGATAGGTTCAACCAGCCCGGTTAATGTCGCAATGCCTACGGCTTTCCATTTGTTATAACCCAGGCCAACAAGGGGAAGGGCAACTGCTAATCCTTCAGGAATGTTTTGTAGGGCAATCGCAATGGCTAAAACAATGCCATTTTTCATATCTCCTGAGCCAAAACTGACACCAACGGTCATACCTTCGGGAAAATTATGGATGGTAATGGCGATGATAAAAAGCCATATTTTTTGTAGAGAATCTTTATTAGCATTAGGAACAGAGTCAAAATGCAAATGAGGTAAATGTTGGTCGGCAAAGTGTAAAAAAAGTGAGCCAATGAGCATGCCAGCAGAAACAATCCAAAGTCCTTTCCCTGGCCATATTGCATTACCATATTCGATGCCTGGCACTAACAGTGAAAAGGCTGTTGCAGCAAGCATTACGCCAGCTGCTGCACCTAGCAGGCTGTTAAATAGTTTGTCGGAAATGTCTTTAAAAAACAAGGCGGGTAGGGCTCCGACTCCAGTGGCTAAGCCTGCAAGAATGCTGGCAAGAAAGCCAATCACAACGACTTTTCCAAATAGCAGGTATAACAATCCAAATATGATGATTTGGCATATTAAAAATAACCCTGTAATCGTGGCCCAACGCTGAGTTGGGGGCATGGCCATCACTTTTTGATAATTAGGGTTGGACTGGAGAGTGGAATATTGTTTATCGAAAAAAGCCTGGATATTTGCCATTGTATGATCTGCCTTAGAAGAAGCTATTTTAGATTGATTATATAGAAACCCAGGAAAAAAGTAAGGCTACTCTTTTGTTTACTGGTTTTTTTATAGTTTTTAGTCTATTTAGAAACTACATATAAACACTGAGTGCAATCGACAATTAGGATGATGTCTCGTGTTGGCAGGCAATTTTTTTAAACTAATAAATTTAGGAAAAATTCCTTTTTTGTTGCTGACCCTGTTGTCAGAGCATTAATTTAATTATCATAACGGTTTTTGTTAATGCGATTGAGTGTGTGGGATGTGTAGAGTGATAAAAGGAATGGTTCCCTTGTTATGTTTTCTGGGAGTAACTACATCAGCAGTAGCTGAAGATACAACGCTGGTATTTGATCCAGTCGAAGTGCATGGGGTAACGCCTTTATCCGGTCGAGGTGTGTCTCTGGATAAAATTCCAGCACATATCCAAAGTATTTCAGCTGATGAATTACGGGATGGACAAACAACATCTATTGCAGATTATATGACTCGCTACATGGGTAGTGTTCATATAAACGAAGCGACGACAAATGTTTTACAACCTGATATTTATTATCGTGGATTTGTTGCATCACCTTTATTAGGTTTGCCGCAAGGTTTATCTACTTATGTTAATGGTGTTCGGTTTAATGAACCTTTTGGAGATACAGTTAATTTTGACTTAATCCCTCAAGGTGCTATAGATACGATGACTTTAATGCCAGGCTCTAACCCAATGTTTGGTTTAAATACATTAGGAGGTGCTATTTCATTAAAAACTAAAACAGGGTTTTCTGCACCAGGACATCATATTGAAGTCTCTGGCGGGTCTTTTGAAAGACATTCTGAAGAATTAATGAGTGGTTGGAATAACGGAACCTGGGGTTATTTTCTTGACTTACACCATTTTGAAGAAGAAGGCTGGCGCGATTTTTCACCCACTAAAGCTGATCAAGCCTTTGGAACATTAAGCTGGCGTGGAGAAAGAGCTAGCTTAGATCTAACTTTAGGTGCAAATGATAATAATATGAAAGGGAATGGCTCGGTTCCTGATCAACTACATAAACAAGAACGTAAGGCAATTTTCACATACCCTGACCAAACGGTTACGCGTATGTTCTTTTCAGAATTAGAAGGTGTGTTTGACCTTAGTGATACTATTCAATTAAGTGCTAATGCTTATTTTCGCCAAAATAGAATCAAATCCTTTAATGGTGATGATAGTGATTTTGAAGAATGTACGTTAGCTCCTAATGCGAATCTTTTATGTGAAGAGCCTGGTGCTGATGAAGAAGTTGTTGAAGATGTAAATGGAAATAATGTTTTAGCCTCTGATGCCGTAGAAGGTGCAACAAATAATACTAGCCAAACAAATATGCGCAGTACAGGTGGAACTATTCAATCTATGTTTAGTGAAGATGTTTTTGGTCATGAAAACAATTTTGTTGTAGGGGCTGCTTATGATTACGCTGAGGTTCATTTTGAGTCAAATACTGAATTGGGTGAATTACAAGAAGATAGAGGAACCGTTGGAAGTGGTATCTTTATTGAAGAAGCAAAAGTACGTTTAAATACTGAAACTGAATCATATAGTTTTTATTTTAGTGATACTTTTTCTATAACAGATGATTTAGCCGTTACTTTTGCAGGTCGTTATAATCATACTAATTTAAGATTAAAAAATCAGTATATTGGTGATGATGAAGATAAGTTAACAGGAAAGCATACTTATGATCGTTTTAACCCATCGGTAGGTCTTACGTACCAAATGGTTGACAGTGTCGGTTTTTACGGTAGTTACAGTGAATCAGCTAGAGTACCGACACCAATGGAATTAAGTTGTGCAGACCCTGAAGATCCATGTAAATTACCCAATGCATTTTTAGCTGATCCACCGTTAGCAATGGTAGTTGCTAAAACTTGGGAAGCGGGGTTTAGAGGTAATATGACTGAGTTTATGAATAAAGGTGATTTAGTCTGGAACCTTGGTTTTTTCCACACTACAAATCATAATGATATTATCTTTAATCGTAATGGTGGATTAGTAAGTGAAGGGTATTTCAGTAATATTGGACAAACACAACGTTACGGTATCGAATCAGGTTTAAGTTTTAATGTTCCTGAATTGTTTAGTGATATTGATGATTGGCACTTTTCAACTAATTACACTTATTTGAATGCACGTTTTCAAGATGGCTTCACTATTCAAAGTCCCTTAGATGAAGATGAAGCAGCACAAGTCGAAAGAGGAGACCGTATTCCTGGGTTACCAGAGCATGTTTTCAAAGCAACTATAGGTGTTGATTTATGGAAACGTTTATCAATGGGTGTTGATGCACAGTTTAATGGTAATCAGTTTTTTCGAGGGGATGAAGCTAATTTAACTTCTCCACTGGGTGGTTATTGGTTATTTAATGCAACTGCGGAAATTAAAATTAATGAACATATTGCTTTATTTGGACGTGTAAACAATATATTCGATAGAGACTATAAAACTTTTGGTGTTTATGGTGAAGCTGATGAAGTTTTAGGGGCTTCTTTTGATAGTGGGCGTTTTGTCTCACCTGGTGCACCAAGAGCTGGCTGGATTGGTGTTCGTCTTTCTATGTAGCAAAGGATGAAGTGGGGGGTGGGGCTTGTCTCCACTCTACTACAGTTATCAGGTAAAAATATTGCAAGCATAAAAAAGCCCGCATATAGCGGGCCTCGCGTTCAATTTATTATTTTTATTATTATGTTGTATACGCCTGTGCCATTTTGACAAAGTTTATCAAGCAGTTACTAATATTGTTGTTATTATTTTATTAGCCATATAGGCCGCTTCCCTCCACGTAAAGATGATTTTATTTCAAACCATCCCTAAGCTGGATGTAGTTTATATCAAAAAAAACTGTGGTGTCCATCAAAAAAATTGATTTAGGTCAAAAAATGCAGGGTGCTCAAAAACCCTTAATAAATACAAGTGTTTATAGGGTGTAAGTAATTTAATCTGATTATTATTATGGTTATGGCTGACTTTTTGCTAATATTTTTATTTGTTCTGTTTACGTTCACTTTCTTCATTGATAAAAAAAGCTTGGCGTTGATTAAGAATTGCTTGCAGGTAAAAGTTATTGTCTTTTGCTTTTTTTGCCAGGTTGATTTGTAAAATAGCAAAAGAGGTTTGTCCAACGGCATAATAATATTCAGCCAGATAACGATGTGATTCTGCATCTTGATTTAAATCGGCATAGCTTTGAGCCAGTAATTCAAAGTATAAGGGCTGCTTTTTGCTTGGATAATTAAGTGTTTCTAAAGCGGCTTTGGCTTGCTTGGGTTTTTTGGCTTTTAATAAGGTCGATATATATTCCATTTTTATAGCACTGGAATTTGGGAAGCGAGTTAATGCCGTTTTAAACAGCTTGAGTGCTTTGTTATAGTGTTGAGCTTGTAGTGCTGTTTTTGCTAAGGCATAGGCATACTGGGGTTGGTTTGGATATTGTTTAATCAATTGTTGAAAGATCTTTTCTGCAGCAGAAAATTTTCGATTCTCAATATTGACTAATGCAATCCCATATCTGGCAATGGCTTGCTGGTCTTTGGTTCCCTGATGTTCTCTTACTTGAAAATAGTTAAGTGCGGATTTTTCCGTAGAGGTCATTACCCTTAGTTTGGCTTGGGTCAGTAAATAGCCTTGTGAGTCAGGGTATTGTTTATAAGGATATTTGTTTGATCGTCCGCGGGTGTCAGATATACGGGATGCTGAAACAGGGTGAGTCCGTAAAAATTCTGGAATGTTTTGCCCATAATAGCGGCTGGACTGCTGTAGGCGCTCAAAAAAAGTTGGCATACCTCTGGGGCTAAAATTAGATTTTGCTAGAGTTTGCATGCCCACGCGATCCGCTTCTTTTTCATTATCTCGAGTAAAATCAATTTGAAACTGTACACTCCCTGCTTGTATAGCTATTAAGGCAGCTTGACCTAAGGCGGGCGACTGTGTGCCTATTAATATAGCGGCCAGGGTCGCAGCAGCAGTAGGAATAGATAAACGACTAGCAGCTTCAAATGCACGATATAGATGGCGTTGAGTGACATGAGCAATCTCATGAGCCATTACAGAAGCTAACTCACTTTCTGATTCAGTGAGTAGCAACAGTCCTGAGTTGATGCCTATATAACCGCCAGGGCCAGCAAAAGCATTGATCTGTTTGTCTAGTACAACAAAGAAGTGGAAAGGGTTGGAGGGTAAGTCGCTGTTGGCAACTAATTGTCGACCAATGGACTGGATATACTGCTGTACCTCGGCATCTTGATTGATTTTTATTCTGGAATGTAAGCTTCGAAAAAATGCATCACCCAGTTCTTTTTCTTGTATAGGGGATATTAAAGTCCCAGATGAATCTCCCATATCGGGTAACTTAATTTTTTCTATTTCAATAGCATTTGCCTGAATAGAGTAAGCTGACAGGGTCAGAATAAGAATAATATTTTTAGCGGTAAATAACATGTCACCTAGACAGAAAAAGAAATATTTGGTTCAAATATACGGGCATTATAGAATAAAAGAGAGGCATTAATTATGATTTAATGCATAGTTAAAATCGTAGGGTGGGCATTGCCCACCCTACATCTAAGTTAAATCACTAGATACCGTATGAGATAAAAATGAAATATGCAATTCAGGTTAATGCAAGTCCTAATGACAGTAATTCAGGCTATTGCGCTTATCAGTTTATTAAAGCGGCATTAGCAAAGGAGCATGAAATATTTAGAGTGTTTTTTTATCAGGAGGGCATTTATCATGCTTTTAAATATTCAACCCCACCAGAGGATGAGTTGCAAATGACAAAAAAATGGACGGAATTAGCCAAACAAAAAGGGATAGATCTGGTGGTTTGCATTTCCGCCGCTCAAAGGCGAGGCCTGTTATCTGATGACGAAGCGCAAAGACAGGGGAAAAATGATCGGGATTTGGCTGAGGGCTTTAGAATCTCAGGATTGGGTCAGTTACTAGAAGCAACATTACTGGCTGACCGGTTTATTGAATTTGGATAACTTGCAATGACAAAAAAGTTTTTATTTATTATGCGGGAAGCTCCCCATCAAGGGATACAGTTACAGGAAAAACTGGATGTTATTTTAACTGCAGCGGCCTTTGATCAAAAAGTGGCTTTATTATTTTTAGATGATGGGGTTTTTCAGTTAAAAAAAGGTCAACAACCCGAAAAGCAGGGCTTGAAAGATACCGCCTCTATTTTTAACGCCTTAGAAATTTATGATGTACATGATCTGTATATGGAAGTGGAGTCGTTACAGGAACGCGGCTTAAAACCTAGTGATTTAAGTTTGACTGTGCAGGAATTTTATAGGAAAGATGTTAATGAGTTGATGCGGGGGTATGACATTATTTTCTAAAGGCTAAAGGCTAAAGGCTAAAGGCTAAAGGCTAAAGGCTAAAGGCTAACAGTCAGTTGAAAAGTGTATTCCTGTCTCTTATGTCTCTTATCACCAAACAGTTTTTACAGGATATTGAGTAATTAATTTATCTGAAGTTAACAGTGTTAAATCTTGTTCAATAGCTTGGCAAATTAACATCCTATCAAAAGGGTCCCTATGATAATCAGCTAGTGTTGTTAAATGGAAAATTGCCTTATTATCCAAAGCTATGTTTTCAATAAAATGTTTTTCGCATTGCTCATTAATAAATTGCTCAGGCGCATCGGGTAATGGCAGTTTTCCTAATTTATTTTTTACAACAATTTCCCATACCGATACACTGCTTAAATAAACAGAGTTATCCGTGTTTTGAAATAGAATTTTTGCTTGATCACTTAATTCTTTAGCGTCACTTGTAAGCCACAAGAATGCACATGTATCGAGAAGAATTTTCAATTATTCACCTTCAAATGCATCAAGTATTTCATCGCTAAGCGGATCAAAAAAACTTTGAGGAACTTGGAACTTTCCTTTAGCCAACCCGATAGGGCGCTGTTTTACTGTAATTTTCTGGTTTTGCTTTTCTTGTGTAACACCAAGACGAAAATAATGGATTAAGTCGTAAATTTCTACCAGTTTATCGCTGGGGATTTGTTTTATTTCTTCAATAATTTGCTCTTGTATTATCATTATTGCTTCCTGTTTTAAAAGTGGCGAAAGGCGAAAGGCGAAAGAGAATTCCGCTCTTGCTCTTCCTTTCACCTTGTACCTTTAGCCTTTTACCTGCTCTTTAAATCTTCTTATATTTAATCCGATGAGGATTATCGGCATCAGTGCCTAAGCGTTTATGGCGATCTGCTTCATAATCTTCATAGTTACCTTCAAACCAGACCACTTCACTATCGCCTTCAAAAGCCAGAATATGTGTTGCAATTCTGTCCAGAAACCAGCGATCATGCGATATAACCACCGCACAACCAGGAAATGACAAGATGGCCTCTTCCAGTGCTCGTAAGGTTTCTACATCTAAATCGTTGGTCGGTTCATCAAGTAATAATAAGTTACCACCGCTCTTTAGCAGTTTTGCTAAATGCACACGATTACGTTCACCGCCTGATAAATGGCCTATGTGTTTTTGCTGGTCTGCACCTTTAAAATTAAAACGGCCCAGATAGGAGCGAGAAGGGGTTTCATAATTACCTACGGTGATCATATCTAAGCCATCAGACACTTCTTCCCAAACTGTTTTGTTCGGGTCCATATCGTCACGCAGTTGGTCAACATAAGCTAATTCTACAGATTTACCTAGTGTCACCGATCCTGCATCGGGTTGTTCAAAACCTGCCATCATACGGAATAATGTGGTTTTACCCGCGCCGTTGGGGCCAATAATGCCGACAATACCACCAGGAGGGAGTTTGAAGCTAAGGTCTTCGACCAGTAATTTATCACCAAACGCTTTCTTGATATTTGCAATATCAATCACTTGATCACCTAAACGTGGACCAGGTGGAATATAAATTTCCTGGGTCTCGCTACGTTTTTGCACTTCTTTAGATGAGAGTTCTTCAAAACGGGCCAGTCTGGCTTTGCTTTTAGCATGACGACCTTTAGTGCCAGAGCGTACCCATTCCAATTCAGTTTTCAAGGCTTTCTGGCGCGAAGATTCCTGTTTAGATTCTTGAGCTAATCGATTTTCTTTTTGTTCCAGCCAGTTTGAGTAATTGCCTTCCCAGGGAATTCCCATGCCTCTATCCAGCTCTAAAATCCAGCCAGCAACATTATCTAAGAAGTATCTATCATGCGTTACGGCAACTACAGTACCTGTGTAATCATGTAAAAACCGTTCTAGCCAGGCTACTGATTCAGCATCTAAATGGTTAGTTGGCTCATCCAGTAACAGCATGTCAGGTTTAGACAGCAATAAACGACAAAGTGCTACTCGGCGTTGTTCACCACCCGATAGTTTGCTGACATCAGCATCCCAAGGCGGTAGGCGTAAGGCATCAGCTGCAATTTCAAGGGTTCTTTCAAGTTCCCAGGCGCCAGCAACTTCAATTTTTTCTTGTAACTCAGCTTGTTCTGCCAATAGAGCATCAAAATCAGCTTCTGGGTCGGCAAAGGCATCGTTAATCTGGTTATAACGATCTAATACTGCTTTTATTTCAGCAACACCTTCTTCTACATTACCCCGAACGTCTTTAGTTGGGTCAAGTTCAGGTTCTTGAGCAAGATAGCCAATGTTAATGCCCTTTTGAGGCGTTGCTTCACCCTCAATTTCAGTATCCAGGCCAGCCATGATTTTCAGTAAAGTTGATTTACCAGAACCATTTAAGCCCAGAACACCAATTTTTGCACCAGGAAAGAAAGAAAGGGATATATCTTTTAGGATATATTTCTTTGGCGGGACGATTTTACCCACCCGATTCATTGAATAAATGTATTGAGCCATGCTTGTCTACAATCAGGAAAAAAATGCTATTATTTCACGTTATGACCTTAAGTTTAATCTCTGAATCAAACTTTGTTCACCTGATTGCATCACTCGTCGATGATTCCATTCAAAAATTGGCTGGCAGTATGTTGAAATTAAAGACATCCATGGTTTATTAGTTCGCACATGCCATTCAAACTGAATGTGAACAATATTGTCCTTTTGGCTAAATTTACAGCAGCCATTTCCTATCAAGTCACCCCTAGCTTCAAATGTAATTAATTGGTAAGGAATGATTGATATGGCGCGCAGGGTAAAAATAAGCTGGTAGGGTAGGCAGGTGCTCCAGGTATATTGATGTAATTTATTGTTTTCTGAGCAATGGGCTGATTTAATTTCAATCACCTGATCAACATATTTCCACCAGCTAGGCCAGGCTGTAACGTCTAAAATACTAAACCAGCAGCTTTCAATAGAAGCCGGTATATGCCAAGTGGAAGTTAAATGAAAAGTGGTCATTTAACAATGTTGTGTATAGCTAAGCGTTAGAATAAAAACACTCTGTTTCGACCTGCGGCTTTTGCTTTATAAACGGCTTCATCAGCCTCCACAAACAGTTGTTTAATATCTTTTGTTTGCTTGATATCACTGATACCGCTGATACCTATGCTGGTAGTGATATATAGGCCGCCGTATTGACGATTACTAAACCGGACTCTCTGTTTTTCGAGTACTTCCAGGGCATTGTCTGGTGTGCAATTGGCTAATAAAATAACAAACTCTTCTCCTCCCCAGCGAAAAACCATATCACCTTTCCGTAAAGTATTTATAAGCCATAAACCCACATCAGCCAGTACTTTATCCCCGGTATCATGCCCATATTTATCATTAACTTTTTTAAAGTGATCAAGGTCTAGTACGGCCAGGCTGATTGGTTGTTGGTTTCTTTCGGCTTGTGCTAATTCTTTTGGGGCAAACTGCTCAAAGGCATTGCGATTATAAAGGCCTGTTACAGCGTCTATTAAAGCGATTTCTTGCAGATGTTTTCTTTCTGTAGTGAGTTGGTTAACAATCCGATAACTTTGAATCAGGTTGTTTACTCGATAAATAAATTCTTCAGCAATAATCGGTTTAGTCATGTAGTCGTTAATACCGACATGATAAAGTTCTATTCTTCGTGAGATATCATTATAAGCAGACATTGCAAAAATAGGTATGAGTCCTTTCTCTGTTGGATTTCTGCGGATTTCTCTGACTAGAGATAATCCACTCATGGCACCTTCTAACACAATATCAGTAATAACCAGGTCATAGTTTTTTGTGTTAAATGCAGTGATGGCTTCTTCGGCATTAGAAAACGAATCAACCTCCAGGCCGTGATCAGTCAGTAGTGACTCGACCCATAATAATTGGCTGGGTGAGTCTTCAATGAGTAAAATCTGACCTATAATGTTTTTGGATGTGTCAGACGCTAGTCGATTAAGGTAGGTCTCAAATTGAGAAAAGTGCTCTTTGCTGTAAATATCTGTTGCACCCGCTAATAATGCTTTCTTTAGTAACTCCTGGTTATCTTCAGCGGTAAACAAGATGATTCGAGTGTTCTGGCAATTTTTATTTTTACGCAGTTGTTGGCAGAAAATTTCCCCTGACAGATCAGTCAGGTGATAAGCGGCACAGATGAGATCAAATTGTTGAGATTGTGTCTGTTCTATTGCTTCTTGAGCGGTCGAGCAAAAAGTAGTCGTAAAATCATATTGAGCGAAAATATTTTTTAGTAAAGTGCGAAAAAGTTTGGAACTATCAACCGCCAATACATTTAATTTTGGCTTCATAGTATCTCGCAGTTTAATTGAATTAAAGGAAATAAATTCATTGCTAAGCCTTTTTATAATGATTCTACTTAGAAAGTATAAAATTTAGCCTAAAAAAGCAAGTGTTAACTTATGTTTTCTATGACTGCAAAGGGCCACTGCCACTAGGTGTAGGAGTAATACAACACCGGGGCGCAGTGCTTTAGCCTGCTTTCACAGCTGAAAATAGCAGGCTAAAGCACTGCGCCCCAAAGGACAAAGCCATTAAGTTAATGGTATTGACCGAATACAAAAGAGAAACCTGAGGTTAGTTCATAGGCATCTTTCGGAATGATGTGCTTCCGCTTAACACATGTCAGTGCTGCATAAGTACCAAGGCATAATTAATTTAACATTTTTGTAGGATCGAATAAATTTCAACTTACGAAAATCTTACAAATTTAAGGAGGAAGCAATTATAACCCGTAGGGTGGGCAGCGCTTTTTAGCCCACCGTGTGCAGCCTTGATGGTGGGCAAAAAAGCGCTGCCCACCCTACTTTTTTTCATGATCAGTACTGCTTAGTAAGCTACGAATGAATTATATAAATTAGGGGTATTATAAAAGTGTTAGTTTAATTTAACGCTGGTACTTAGAAAGGGTGTGCACGGCTTTCTCATGAAAACAATGAATTGTAAGCAACTTACGGGACATATGATAAAGAATTCTGGGGGGTAAATAAGTTGCAATATCAGCAAAGCACTTACTGCACACCATGCTCTTTCAGTAATTGATTAAACTCAGTAATGGGCAAGGGCTTGCTAAATAGGTACCCTTGATAGTGCTTACAACCTCCAGTCAATAATTGTTGCTGTTGATCTTTGGTCTCTACGCCCTCAGCAATAACACTGAGTCCCAAACTGTGCGCCATTGCAATAATGGTGCGAACAATCACTTGGTCATTACTATTGCTAACAAGATCATCGACGAAGGATTTGTCGATTTTAAGTTGGTGTAGCGGTAAGCGCTTAAGGTATTGCAAAGACGAATAACCAGTACCAAAGTCATCTAATGAGAATTGAATGCCAATATCTGCCAAGGTTTTCATTTTTTCAATGGTATCTTCAATATCATTTAGCAATAGGCTTTCTGTTAGCTCCAACTTAAGCCGTGCCGGATTAATATTATGCTGTTGGACTGTCATCGTGACTTGCGAAATAAAATCAGCTTGATGAAATTGCTTAGCACTCACGTTGACCGATAGTGTCAGATCACGAGTGAGTGCAGATTGTTGCCAAACCTTAAGTTGAGTACAGGCCGTATCAAGTACCCATTGACCTATTGCTAAAATAGCGCCGTTTTGTTCAGCAACGGGAATAAAATTTAAAGGAGAGATTAGGCCGCGTTCAGGGTGGATCCAGCGGATTAACACTTCAGCGCCAATTGTACTCAGCGTACTATCCAGCTGTATTTGGTAATACAATTGAAATTGTTGCTGCTTTATTGCTTGATTGAGTTCATTTTCAAGTTCTGCGCGTGCAGTGATGCTTGCTTGCATCTGTGGATCAAAAAATCGTAGCGCATTACCTCCATTATCTTTCGCTTGATACATGGCGATGTCAGCTTGCTTTAATAACTCTTCCACTTCTGCTTGATGGTCATTAAAAAGTACAATACCAATACTCGTGCTACTTGTGTAGTGATGACTAGCCAGTTGGTAAGGCATGTTGATGGAAGACAAAATCTTATTGGCAATGTCTTCTGTTTGTGCAGCAGCTTCAGCGGCCTGTGTACTCAAGCCCTCTAATAGTACAACAAATTCATCACCACCAAAGCGCGAGACGGTATCATCTTCACGGACACAGGTCGTCAGACGTTCCGCAACTTGCTGTAGTAAAACATCCCCCATATCATGTCCCAGAGTATCATTTAGCGACTTAAAGTTATCAAGGTCAAGAAAGAGCAGTGCACCTTCTTTACCGCTACGTGCACTCGCTGCCAAAGCGTGTCGAATGCGATCAAGCATAAGCCGTCGATTAGGTAAATGCGTCAGTGGGTCGTAGTAAGCTAAAGATTCAATTTTTTGTTCGGCTTGTTTGCTCAAGGTAATATCAGTCAAGGTACCCACGTAATTAGTGACGATACCTTCTGAGTTTTTTACGGCTGTGATGCTGAGTTTCTCTGGGTATACTTCATCATTTTTGCGTTTATTCCAAACCTCACCTTCCCAGTAGTCGGTGCTGTTTATTTTTTGCCACATTGAGTCATAAAAGAGCGAGTCATGTCGTCCCGAAGACAGCATACTAGGATTGCTACCAAGCGCTTCCTCTGCGCTATAGCCGGTAATGGTAGTGAATGCTTTATTGGCCCGAATAATGACATTATCAGCATTAGTGACCATCATGCCTTCTTGTGATTCAAAGGCCGTGGCAGCAATGCGTAAATTAGCCTCAATACACTTTTGTTCACTGATGTCACGAACTGTAGCCTGTACCAATTGCTTACCATTTAATTCAACGGCGCTAATTAACACATCTGCCTGGAATGTTTCATTGGTATCGGCACGTTTATGTACCCATTCAAAACGCTGCTTACCATGTTGAAGGGCTAATGCGATCCATTGCTTAGCCAGTGTGGCTGAGTTTGTGCCACATGGTTGATCTAATGGTGATAAAGCAGCAGGAGACTTACAGCGAAACTCTTCTACTGTGCTGCAACCAAAAAGCTTCAATGCAGAAGCGTTGCCATCGACAAAATTCGTTTCTCCCATTAACATGACTGCATCATTGGTTGAATCGAAGAGAGTTTTGAATTTTTTTTCAGCAAATATTGATGTAAGCCCTGCTAGCTTGCGCTCGGTGACATCAACAAATACCCATAGAGATTCATCCGTTTCTTTATGTAGTACAGTGCCTCTCATATCAACCCAAATATGCTGACCATCCTTTTGTATAAATTCTAATTCGTTGCGTATGACACTGTTATTTTGAATGTTAGCATAAGCTTCTCCAATAGATTGAAAATCCCCTTCGTGTGCGTAGCATTGTCGTGTTGGGCAGCCATTCAGTTCATTTCTATCATAGCCAAGCATCAATTCCATCGCTGTATTAACCCAAATAATATGTCTGTCGCGTACAGTCGCTATAGCGACCAGCTTATTATCCAAAATGGTTGCTTGCTCAGTGAGCAACTGCTCAACTTTTTGAACAATCATATAATGGCGTCCCGTAATATTGAGCAATAGCAGTTGTAGCAAGCTGGTAAAGACTAATCCAGCAAGAAGAACTTGCCAGGCAAGTAAGGATTGCTGAGAGGCAAGATAGATTTCTGATGCGTGAAGTGATAAACGCCAGGTTCTGCCTCCAAAATAAATATCCTCAATCCATGAATATTCAAAATCTTGAAATGTAGTTGATCTGTCAGAGATAAAAAATGTTGTGTTCTTACTGCTAGAATCAATATCTTGCAGTCTCAGTGACAAGCCTTCAGGAAGTTGAGGGCTAATTATCTTTTGCAATATTGTATCTAGATAAAAAACACCCACTGCGTAGGCAGTTGATGAGCCGGAAGTCCTATCAGGAATGATCGGTGCGATTAACAATAGTCCCAATCTCGATTCAGTATCTTGAACAAGTTGAATAGGTGAACTTATAGCGGGTCGTCCTGTTGTATTTACTAGGTTAAGAGTATTTAAACGCTCTGGGTTAGATAAATTATCATAGCCTATTGCCTTGCGATTTGAGTTGAGTGGGCTGATATATGTTATAGGTACATAACTGTTGCGTTCTTTCGCTGGTATCAGTTGATTCAGCTTGTTACGTTGAGTAATATGAAAATTAGGTATACCCATCTGTTGTGAAATAGTTGCTTCAAATTGAACTCTATCAGACGAAACAATGCGAGGACTCAAATTAAGAGATGATAGTTCAGGGTGATTGGCTAAGATAGATTGTGCAAACTGTTCAAACAGTGGATATTCCAATTTGGGGTTTACCTTAACAAGGTTGCCAATTGAGACTACAGACTCTTGATAAGTATTAAGTTTCGATTTTATGCTTTCTACAATGGGGTTGGCTGTTTCTTTTAATTGATTAGTAATGTGCTTCTTTTCATTGTTAGCTACATAGAAAAAGATCAATAAAGTGATCATTAGAGTCGTTAGTATCGGAGCTACTATGTTTTTTATTCTTTGTGACCACCAGGGCTTGCGATAATTTAATGCCATTAACAGTAATGGTGTGAACAATATAACGCCTAGCGTATCGCCTAACCACCAGTGCAGCCAATGAGAGACTAATTCGGTAGAGGGTATGATGTTGGCTGTTAATAAAGTTGCTCCCGCCCAAGAGGCTGCAGTCAAACAAGTAACAGGGCCTGCTAGTAATAAAAGCCATAAACTACCACGGACATTAAGCAGTTTTTCTGAACCAGGCTTGCAAAAATGCTTAACTAGAACAACCGCCACCCAAGCTTGTAGGCTGGAAGCAATTCCGATGCTTGTGGCAACGACGATGTCTTGTCCGTCAATAACGCCAAACTTAGATGACATCCATACATTAATACTTGCTGAACCTAGCCATACAGCCGGTAGTAACCTCAAACCGCCAGAAAATATAGCAACAAAGGCAACGCCCGCAGCTGGAAAGATAGCTGTCGAATAACCGGATAAGATGCCTAACTGAAGTCCTGCCGCGCCTAAGGTGAAATAAATGATGGCAATAAGTAAATTTAAGGCAATGAGTTTGATAATGCTACTTAAATCCATAATATCTAGCCTTTAATGAGGAAGAACAAGGGTTTGCTCATGCCTTGCGACGTATGCGAGTCTGAGTGTGTTTTAGGTTAATGATTGCAAAGTGTTGTTATAAATAGTCATTGATTTAAATGGCTATGAACAAACCGCAGGTTGCTTCCATACTGTCCCTCAAGACACGGCGTGAATACATCCATGTAGCCTTGGTGACAGCATCCCTGCAGCCAACAGCCTTGAAGAACAGTATGGAAACAACTTTAGAAATGATCAACCTGTTTTTAGTTCATAGTCATAAAAAACAAAGCCATTGATACTAAAGACTCCTTGATTATCCATAAACTTCAGCATATTAAACATACAAAGGGCGACCGTGGCCCACTGATTCTCCGCATGACAAATCGATTTTTGTGACATGTAGTCCCAAAATCTATCATGAGGCGCGCGATGGTGGCGCGCCAATTAACCTTTTTAATCCGATCAATTATTCTATACCCCCTGTTTGGGGGGTATGAAATTAATTTGTTTTACTGTAGTTTGTCAAATGGCATCAAGATTAATGACGTAAGAATCATAGAAAGATTGTAAGGCAGGTTTCTGAACCATAGACCATCCAGGATGGCTACTAGTAAAAAAGTAGCTTCTCATATTATTTAAGTTTAGAAATTGATGGAAATAAAACTTGATACCGTGAAAATAATCTTTCTATAACCAATTCCTTTAGGGAATGTCGCTATCAATTCCTGCTTAATATGATAATACCCTGAATTATTGGCAGATATTCACACTACATCTGAGGTTCTGCTTTATATATTACCAATTCAATATGGAAGGCAAAACTCTCAGTATCTTTCGCTAGAATTTCAAAATAAAAACAACGTTAGGGTCGATGTAACGAAAGATAAACCCACCTGAAAAAACTGAATAATACGATTTGTTCAGCCATATACCCGCCCTGCAAGAGGAATAACAATGAAAATAAAAACCAATAAATCA
>ENA-OSET01001118-OSET01001118.1-sediment-metagenome-genome-assembly--contig:-NODE-1118-length-28484-cov-10.715035_pt1 | contig 28484 bp, 18 predicted proteins | sample MGYA00237882_ERZ534229 | MGnify/ENA primary metagenome ERZ534229 (study PRJEB26408, sample SAMN06266212) | sediment metagenome | isolation source: Hudson Canyon methane seep mesocosm | place... | reverse complement strand
GCTTCAGCAGTCAACGGTAGCGTGGTAATTAATGGTGACGGGTCACTGAACTACACCCCTAATGCCGGTTTTGATGGTACAGATACCATTTCGTATACGGTGAGCGATGGTAGCTTAACGGATACGGGTAGCGTGACTCTAACCATCAGCGGTGTGAATGATGCACCAACGGCCTTTAATGACTCATCTTCTACCGATCAAAACATCACCCTTAATAATATCAATGTCCTGGGCAATGATACGGATCCTGAAAACGATACTTTAACGGTTACTTTAGCTTCAGCGACTAACGGTAGCGTGGTCATTAATGGTGATGGCACACTGAACTACACCCCTAATGCTTCTTTTCATGGCACGGATACGATTACGTATACCGTCAGTGATGGTTTTTTAACAGATTCTGCTACGGTCACCATGACAGTGAATGGGATGCCAACCGCCGTCAATGATACCGCATCAAGCAATGAAAACATTAGCCTCAATAATATTGATGTTTTGGGTAATGATACTGATCCTGAAGGTGATGTCTTATCTGTGACAGCAGCAAGTGCCTCTAATGGTAGTGTTGTCATTAACGGTGACAGTACGCTGAATTACACACCGAATGCCGGTTTTGATGGCACAGATACGATTACGTACACCGTCAGTGATGGTAACTTAACGGATACGGGTTCAGTCACCATGACTGTTACGGGTGTTAATGATGCACCAACGGCCGTCAATGATGCAGCATCTACTAATGAAAACATCACCCTCAATAATATTAACGTTTTAGGCAATGATACCGATCCTGAAAACGATGCCTTATCTGTAACAGCCGCTTCAGCGGTCAATGGTAGCATCGTCATCAATGGTGATGGCACGCTCAACTACACCCCTAATCCAGCCTTCAATGGCACAGATACGATTAGCTATACGGTTAGTGATGGTTTTTTAACAGATACGGGTTCAGTCATAATGACTGTAACTGCTGTTAATGATGCACCTACAGCCGTCAATGACACGGCGTCAACAAATGAAAATATCACCCTTAATAATATTGATGTTCTGGGCAATGATACTGATCTAGAAAACGATGTCTTATCTGTAACCACCGCTTCGGCAATTAACGGTAGTGTGGTCGTTAATGGCGATGGCACACTGAACTACACGCCAAATGCGGGCTTTGATGGCACGGATACAATTACGTATACCGTTAGTGATGGTTTTTTAACAGATACGGGTAACGTTACTCTGACAGTCACCGGTGTGAACGATGCACCAACAGCGGTAAACAATACAGCATCGACCAATGAAAACATTACCTTGAATAATATTAATGTGCTGGGCAATGACACCGATCCTGAAAATGACGCCTTATCTGTAACGGCTGCCTCAGCTCTCAACGGTAGTGTAATCATTAATGGCGATGGCACTTTAAACTACATCCCTACTCCAGCTTTCAATGGTACCGATACAATTAGCTATACCGTCAGTGATGGCTTTTTGACCGATACTGGTTCAGTAACAATTTCAGTGATAGCGGCCAATGATGCTCCCACAGCCGTTAATGACACGGCATCGACTAATGAAAATATCACCCTTAATAATATTAATGTTTTAGCTAATGACACCGATCCTGAAAACGATACTTTATCAGTCACAGCAGCAAGCGCAACTAATGGTAGTGTGGTGATTAATGGTGATGGTACTTTAAACTACACAGCTAATGCAGGCTTTGATGGTACAGATACAATTACGTATACCCTCAGTGATGGTAACTTAACGGATACGGGTTCAGTCACAATGACTGTTACGGGTGTTAATGATGCACCAACAGCCGTCAATGACACCGCTGCCATGAATGAAAATATCACCCTCAATAATATTAACGTTTTAAGCAATGATACCGATCCTGAAAACGATGTCTTATCTGTAACCACCGCTTCGGCAGTTAACGGTAGTGTAGTCATCAATGGTGATGGCACACTCAACTACACACCCAATGCCGGTTTTGATGGTACAGATACGATTAGCTATACCGTCAGTGATGGTGTTTTAAGCGATACGGGTTCAGTCATAATAACTGTTACGGGTGTTAATGATGCACCAACAGCAGTCAATGACACCGCTGCCATGAATGAAAACATTACCCTTAATAATATTAATGTTTTAGCTGATGACACTGATCCTGAAGGTGATATTTTATCTGTAACAGCTGCTTCAGCAGTCAACGGTAGCGTGGTAATTAATGGTGACGGGTCACTGAACTACACCCCTAATGCCGGTTTTGATGGCACAGATACGATTACGTACACCGTCAGTGATGGTTCGTTAACGGATACAGGTAGCGTGACCCTGACAATAACAGGTGTTAATGATGCGCCTACGGCCGTTAATGACACAGCGTCTACTAACAAAAATATCACCCTCAACAATATTGATGTACTTACTAATGACACTGATCCAGAAAATGATGTTTTAACGGTGACGGTAGCTTCAGCTCTGAACGGTAGCATCACCATTAATGGTGATGACACACTGAACTACACCCCTAATGCCGATTTTGATGGCACAGATACGATTACTTATACGGTCAGTGATGGCGTGTTAACAGATACAGGTACTGTGACAATGACCGTGAGTGGCGTCAATACCGCGCCGACATTTGAAAATGGCATTGTCATAGCGGATATCAGTGGCGATGACGATACCAGAGGTGTCGTTATACAGCCTGATGGCAAGCTTATCGCGCTAGTAATGAATGATAACGGTATTAGCCTAATTCGTTACAATTCTGATGGTAGTATAGATACTAGTTTTGGTACCTCGGGTATCGTAGTCGATACCGTATCTGCAGCTGATCCTTCAGACATAGTCTTACAGGCTGATGGCAAATTCCTAGTATCAGCTACTCTCGTCAATGGTATTAACGGCGATTTCGCCCTCCTTCGCTACAATGCGGATGGCAGTTTAGATAGCAGTTTTGGCACTGCAGGTATGGTCACCACCGATACTAGCGCGTTTTTTGAGGTCGCTGACGGTCTCACCATTCAAGCTGATGGTAAAGTTTTGGTCACAGGTCAAGGTGACGGTGACATTGTACTTGTCCGTTACAATGCGAATGGCAGCTTAGACGGCAGTTTTGGCACTGGCGGCATTGTAAAAACAGATATTCTTAACCAGAATGATGACGCTGATACTGTACTTGTGCAAGCAGATGGAAAAATTATAGTTGCTGGCAAGAGTGCTAATGATTTTGCTGTTGTCCGCTACAATACCGATGGCAGTTTAGATGCTAGTTTTGGCACTGGCGGCAAAGTAACCACTTTTATGGGTGGTTTTTCCTATACCAACAGTGCCATTTTACAAGCGGATGGTAAAGTCGTTGTAACTGGCCGAGTAATCAATGGTGCTACCCTCGATTTTGCTCTTCTTCGATACAATACCGATGGCAGTTTAGATGGCAGCTTTGGTACTGGCGGCATTGTCTTAACGAATATTCTAGGCAGTTCTCAGGAGACAGCAAATACCGTTCTTCTGCAAACGGATGGCAAGCTTGTGCTCACGGGATTCACTCGTAATAGCGTTGATTTTAATTCTGACTTTGCTATAGCGCGCTACAATACCGATGGCAGTTTAGATGCTAGTTTTGGCAGTGGCGGAATAGTAAGCACAGATATAACGACTACTGACGCAGCTATTGCTACCCGCTTACAAGCCGACGGAAAAATCATCCTTGTCGGATCTAGCGATAATGGCAGCGATACAGATGTAACCCTTATCCGCTACAACAGCGATGGCAGTATAGATACTAGTTACGGCGGTGGTGGCTCAGATACTATCCAGTTCTTTACCGAAGGTGAAGCTGCCGTTACATTAAATAACAATATTCAAATCTTTGATAATGAACTCGGTGCGGCCGATAACTTTAATGGTGCCACAGTCACACTGGAGCGTATTACATCTGCTAATAGTGAAGATATTTTTTCAGCCACGGGAAATCTTGCCCCTTTAACTGAAGGTGGTAACCTCAGCATCTCCTCTACCGTTATTGGTATCGTCACAACTAATAGTGCCGGCAGCTTAGTGTTAAGCTTCAATAATAATGCCGCACAGGCTTTAGTTAATGAAGCAATGCAATCCATTGCCTACAGTAATAGCAATAACATCAGCCCACCCTCATCGGTGCAAATAGAGTGGACCTTTAACGATGGTAATACCGGGGCACAAGGTACAGGTGGTGCATTGCAAGTGATTGCACATACCACTGTTATTATCACTGCCGTTAATAATGACCCTTTTATAGAAGACGACATTCCAGATCAAATCCTAGTAGAAGATTTTGCTACTTTTACCATCGATTTGAATGCGGCCTTTGCTGATCTAGAAAGCCCAGATAGTGAATTAAGCTATAACGTAATAACACCCTATGCTATCGATATCAGTATTACAGAGGGTATTGCTACACTTAGTAGTGGTACTCCAGACTGGTACGGCAATACAGTCGTCGTATTTTTTGCCAGTGATGGCAACGACGGAGTAAACACCCAAACAGTCGATGTAACTATTACGCCTGTAGCTGATGACTTAACAGCTAATGCGACCACCCCTGAAGATACACCTATCACGGTTAATATATTAGACACTATGTTTTCTGTCTCAGGTAGCGTTGTTTCATTAGCTGAGTTAATTCCTACAACTACTGGCACAGCAGTGGTTGAAGCAGATAATTCTATTACCTTTACGCCCGCAGCGGATATTACAGGTAGCGTTGAGCTTATCTACCAGGTCACCGATCCAGACGGTAATTTTGAGACCGGTAGTCTTACTATTGACATTATCCCTGTTACTGATGGTGTTGCCGACAGCATGACGGTTAATGAAGACTCTACTAATAGTATTAATGTCTTAGCTAATGATAATTTTACTGGAACGGAAATAAGCCTCATCAGTGTCGACCAACCAACACATGGTACAGTCACTTTCCAAGCTGATGGCCTGCTTTCCTATACTGCTGATGCAAACTTTAATGGTACAGATAGCTTTTCATATTGGGCCGGTGGCGATACTGGCACTGAAAAAGTTACCGTTACCGTTACCATTAATCCTGTCAATGATAATCCCATTGCAAGCGATGATGAAGCAAATACGAGTCAAGATATCGACTTAAACAATATTAATGTACTTGCTAATGATTATGATCTTGATGCAGATCCATTAACCGTCACTACAGCCAGTGCTATAAATGGTAGCGTAACCATTAATAGTGATGGCACATTAAACTATCAACCTAAAGCAGGCTTTCATGGTTTAGACAGAATATCGTATAGCATTGATGACGGTCATGGTGGCGTAGCAACGAGTGAGGTTTTTGTCGTCATTGACCAGTCAGATTCAGTTATTAATCTAGAATTAGAAACACCTCCTGATACTGACCTTACAGCTGAAATACAGTCTGAGACAGAAGTTATATCAGAAGCAGATATCGAACTGGCACCAGAAACAATCGATACGACACCCTCGAATGACGGTTTAAATGGCGACGAGATTACTCAGCCACTCGTTACAATAGAAAATACCACTGCTATTGAAACCAGTATCACTAGTAATTTACAAATAGATGAATCAGGCTCTGATACATCAGCAACACCTTCATATGAAGAGCAGTTTTTTAATGTTGCAATTGACTCATCTTCTACGACAGTATTTGCGAATCAAATTAAATTAAGCCCAGCTGATGTCTGGGAATTTTCTCAACAACAAGCGTTCACAAACCAGAACAATGCAATGGCTAAAAGTGCCACTAATCACGATGATGCTAATGATTATCTGCTGACAACACTATGGGATAACGTATCACTGATGCGAGCTCAAATGGATTCGGATGGTGAGAAAATACAGCTTGATAATATTGAAATCGAATTTGTTGCCGGCGCGACCTCTCTAGGGATCGCGGCTGGGTTTGTTAGCTGGATTCTCCGTGGCGGTGCTTTACTGTCCTCATTATTATCCTCTGCTTCTGTTTTTAATAAGTTTGATCCCTTAGCAATTGTTCATCATAGCAATATGAATAAATCACCTTTGACAAGCAAAGAAAGCAAAGTTGAATCTCTATTTGAAAAAAGTAATGGTGCATCATCATGAATAAAATAACGTCATCACTCGCTATGATTTGGCCTTCAGCCCGAATTAGTTTTGCTCTTGTATTGATCACCATCAGCATGATTCTAATTGCTGATTTATTAGGCATATTCCCCAATCATGCTAAATATGAACTCGAAAACCGAAAACAATTTAGTGAGTCGTTGGCCGTTGTCTTTTCTACAATGGCAAATGAACAGGCGCTGACAAAAATTCGCCCTGTTTTAGCAAAAATTGTCGACAGACAAGAGGATGTTTTATCTGCTGGATTTCGTTATTCGACAGGGAAGTTATTATTTTCCGTTGGGCCTCATACTGAAAACTGGGCTGGTCATATAGAAGAAAAATCAACGTCCACCCATGTAAAAGTGCCTATTATTAGAGGTAATAAAATATTAGGTACCATTGAGTTGAATTATGCTCCCTTATCCAATGAGGATAGTTTTGGTGTATTCAATAACGCAATATATAAACTCATTTTATTTATCAGTATCTCTGGCTTCTGTGCTTTTCTCTTTTTCATTGTACGAACCATTCGTCAGATAGATCCATCATCGGTAGTTCCTAACAGAGTGAACTCTGCCTTTGACACCCTGTCAGAAGGGGTTGTTATCGTTGATGATCAAGAACAGATTGTATTAGCAAATAGTGCCTTCTCTGAAATGGTCAATCGTGATCCCGAGACCTTACTCGGTTTTAAATTATCTGAGTTCGATTGGCAATCTGCACCAGGTGAGGCTGGCGATATTTTATATCCATGGCTTATTTCCATGGCGTCTGGCGAAAGCGGTATTGGCGATATCTTAGGGCTAAAAGTTAGCTCCAATACGGTTAGGACATTAGTGATTAATTCTGCGCCTATTTTAGATAATGACGATAAACAACAAGGAATTTTACTCACCTTTGATGATGTCACCGATCTAGAAATTCAGCGTCAGAAATTACAGCAAATGGTGTCTGATCTAGAATCATCACAAAAAGAAGTACAGCGAAAAAATAAAGAATTACACTTCCTTGCCACACGCGATCCAATGACAAACTGCTTTAATCGCCGTTCATTTAATGAATTATTTGCTGAAGCTTTCGAACATGCCCAGCAGAAAAAAGAACAACTCTGCTGTTTAATGATCGATTTAGATCATTTCAAAAATGTAAATGATACCTATGGCCATGGTGTTGGCGATGAAGTTATCAAAATGTTAGCTGAGATCTTGCATTCAACTACACGAGATCAAGATATTGTTGGCCGCTATGGTGGGGAAGAATTTTGTATTGTGTTACCAGAATTAAATATTGACGCTGCTATGTCTGTGGCTGAACGCATTCGTTTGAAAATGAAAGATAAATCAATAAAAACCTATCAATCAGCAGGCCCTCGTGTGACAGCAAGTATCGGCGTGTCTAGGATTGAAGATAAGGCTGTCGATCCTGCCGCTTTAACCGAGCAGGCTGACCAAGCTTTATACGTTGCTAAAGATAGTGGACGAAATCGCGTGGTCCGCTGGTCTAAAGAACCTTATGTAGAAACAGCTCAAACTGTAGAAGAAGAAGTTGATACTCAGACAAATCAGCGGATTTCCCTTTCTGCTCATTCTCAATATGAAGAAGAAATTAAACGCCTAGAAGAACAAGTTGTACAACTAAAAACAACTGCAGATTCCGTTTCTGAGCAATTACAACATGAACAAAACTTTGATAAATTAACCGGACTTCCTAATCAGTCACTTTTTTATGATCAAATAATTAAAGCGGTCGAGACCAGTGAGAAACAAGGCTTGTTAACGGCAATACTTGTTCTTGATATTGATTTATTTTCACAAGTAAATAATAGTTTTGGTCGCGATATCGCCGATGAAATGTTTATGGTATTAACCAATCGATTGATTGAACTATTTAACAATGACAATAGTTCTAGTCCAATTTTAAAATCAAATGATATTACGATTGCCCGCTTTAATAATGATGAAATTGGTATTTTATTAAGCAATCTAAATGGCCGAATGACCTTAACTCTTGCGGCTAAACGCATTCTAGGCATCATGTCTAATGTTGTTAACTATGATGATAAACAAGTTAATGTTAGCTGTAAGGTGGGCATTAGTATTTACCCTGAGGATGCCTCATCACCAGATGAGTTAATTGATCATGCAAGCATTGCTCGTTCTTATGCTAGGAAAAATAATGCCCTAGATGATTACCAATTCTACACTGCCAATATGCAAGAAGAATCACTGCAGCAATTACATCTTGAATCAGAAATAAGAACCGCAATAGATGAACAGCAATGGGCGCTTTATTATCAACCAAAAATGGATATTACTTCAGGTCATATTCACAGTGTAGAAGCGCTCATTCGTTGGCAACATCCTGAACGAGGGCTAGTTGGACCTATTGAGTTTGTCCCGTTGGCAGAGGAACGTGGGCTCATTACAGAAATAGGAGAATGGGTTATTCGAGAAGTCTGTAGACAAATAAAGATCTGGTCTAAAGATGGTATTGAGCTTAAAGTAGCCATTAATTTATCCACTATCCAGCTGAAACAAGTCGGCTTTTCAGACCTGCTATTAGACATGATCAAAGAAGAAGACATCGCCCCATGGCAAATTGAACTGGAAGTAACCGAAACCATCCTAATGGATAATATTGATACTGCCCTTAAGGTATTAAATCATTTCTATAGCAAAGGTATTTCTATTTCAATTGATGATTTTGGTACCGGCTACTCATCATTAAGTTATCTAAAGAAATTACCTATTTCAGCCCTTAAAATTGATCGAGCCTTTATTAAAGATATTATGACCGACAATTATGATAAAAACATCGTTAACTCGGTTATTTCAATGGCGCATGGCATGGGTTTGAGTGTTATTGCAGAGGGTGTTGAGACGCAACAACAGCTCGACCTTCTTGAACAAATGGCCTGTGATGAAATGCAAGGCTATTTATTAAGTAAGGCGGTGGATGCAGACACTGTAGTCAAACTATTAGATGAGTCGAAGGTACTTGCTAAAAGCTAGATATTTTGAATTCAAACGACAATAGTAATATCGAAACAGGGCTGCCCTATTATTTTTTGCCTAGACGATGAAATAATGGTGCATGCACTGATTCACGTGAGAACTGCCAGCAGGCAAGCACGATGGCTAGACTAGAAAAGCCTACTAATACGCTAATATCCATCATTACAGAAAAGTCTGTCGCCACATTAGGTACAGCGTGTTTTAATAAGTCGACACCATAACTAAATGGATTTACCGCCACAATATAGTGTAAATATTCAGGTAATTGATTCACTGGATATAAAGCACCGCTGAGGAAAAATACCGGGAAGATAAAGAAGTTCATAATCACAGCAAAGTTATCAATACTTTTTGACCATACGGCAATTAAGCCACCAATAGCAGCACAACACACCGCCGTTAATAATGCGGGCAGCAATAAAGCCAAGGCAATTTTCACACTGACAAGCCCCATCAATAATAATAAGATGAGTAGTAAGATGGCTTGTACCATCGCTGTTAAGGTGGCTGCAATTAACTTGGCTAGTACAATCCAGTAATGAGCTATCGGAGCAATCATCATCATTCTCATTACCCCAAACTCCTTGTCATAAACTAAGGTCAGTGCAGATAATAGGGCGGCAAATAACAAGGTCATGGCTAAAATACCCGGCACTAAAAAGGTTAAATACCCTTCTTGCTCAGCTCCTTGCAACATACTACCGACACCCGAACCTATGACCAATAACCAGATCATCGGACGTACCATTGAGCTGATTAATCGAGCTCGTTGACGAAATAATTTACTCATCTCACGGCCGACAACGGCTTTAACAGGGCGCCAACTCATTTTTTTTGTCCTTGTTCAGGACTACAAAAGGTCCACAGGTAAATATCATTTAAATTAGGTTTTCGCCATTGCATTGAGGAAATGGACTCACCCAAAGTTTGTTGTAACTGATGAAAATCAACATCATCAGCAGCAATCTTGAAACTAAGATCTTCATCTTCTTGAATAGGCAAACCAAACAGTGGCCTTAACTGTTCAATCACGTTCTCAGGCTTAGGCGTATTTACCTCGAGGATATAGGCTGCTAAGTTTTGTGTTAATTCTTTTGGCTTACCACCCTGCTGTAGTTGTCCCTGTTGAATGAAATCAACATGATCACAGGCAGCCGCTTCTTCAAGATAATGCGTGGTCAAAAAAACAGTCATGCCCTCATTGCGGCGTAACTGTTCGACAAAACGCCAAATCGAACGACGATTAGGTAAATCTAAACCAATTGTTGGCTCATCGAGAAATAATACTTTGGGTTTATGTAAAACACCCCTGGCAATATCAACGGCACGACGTTGGCCACCCGATAAAGCAACAAGCTTTTGTTTACGCTTTTCTTGCAAACCAAAAACGGATAATAATTCATCGATTCGCGTATTAGCTTCTGCAGGCGGCAAATTATACATAGCGGCTGCAAATTGCAGGTTTTCATCAATCGACATGGTTCGATCAAGTGCTGAGTCTTGGAATACCAAACCCACGGCACGACGAATCGTGACAGGATCAGCAGACACTTGTTGCCCAGCAATCCACGCTTCACCTGATGTGGGCACCGTCATCGTGGTCAACATATGAATAGTTGTGCTTTTACCAGCCCCATTTGGTCCAAGTAGACCATAGAACTGGCCGGCTTCAATCTCTAAATCAAGATTATTAACAGCAAGGGCCTGACCATATTGCTTGGTCAGGCCCTGCGTTTTAATGGCTAAGTTAGAGGCCACTAATTTTTTTAGAATTTTTCGGGTTGCGGAATACTAACGGTTTTTGTTCTGTAATCGGTTTAGCGGCTTCAGCAATACCTGCTGCAACGGCTTCTTCAATCAAATGATGATTTGGCGATTTACTACAAACAGGATCAGTATTCGTCGCATCCCCCGTCAACATGAAGGCCTGACAACGACAGCCACCAAAGTCTTTTTCTTTTTCATCACATGAACGACAAGGTTCCGTCATCCAATCAAAACCACGGAATTTATTAAAGTCATCCGAACCATTCCAAATTTCATCAACACTCATGTCTTTAACATTTGGTAATGTCATGCCGGGTAATTCACGTGCAGCGTGACAAGGTAATGCAGTGCCATCTGGAGTCACAGTTAAGAAAATATTTCCCCAACCATTCATACATGCTTTTGGACGCTCTTCATAGTAATCAGGCACAACATAGTAGACTTTCATCTTACCTTTTTGCTCTTCCTGATAGCGATGTGCAGTTGCTTCAGCACGCACTAATTGTTCTTTCATTGGCATTAATTGATCACGGTTATGCATTGCCCAACCATAATATTGCGTTGTCGCTAATTCCACATAATCCGCTTCTAATTCAATACACAGATCTAAAATCTCATCCACTTGATCAATATTCTGGCGATGCGTTACAAAACATAACACCATAGGATAATCATTGGCTTTAACTGCTTTCGCCATTTCAATCTTATGTTTAAACGCATCAGTTCCAGCGATTAGATTATTCAAATCTTCCGAACTTGCTTGAAAACTGACTTGAATATGATCCAAACCTGCTTCTTTGAATTCAGCAACTTTAGCCGCATCCATGCCAACACCAGAGGTAATCAAGTTGGTGTAAAACCCTAAGGCTCTAGCAGCTTTAATAAGCTCAACCAAATCGGGCCGAGTTAGCGGTTCACCACCCGAGAAACCGAGTTGTGTTGCCCCCATAGCACGCGCCTGCTTAAAGACATCAATCCATTCTTCTGTGGTTAATTCTTTCTTAACCTTGGCAAAGTCCATTGGGTTTGAGCAATATGGACATTGCAATGGGCAAGAATACGTTAACTCAGCCAATAGCCAAAGTGGTTGACGGATCTGATCACGCACATTGCCAATTGAGCTACCAATACTGCCTACAGCTCTATCTGGAGTTTTATTTTCTGAGCCAGTCATGATCATATGCCTCATCTAAAAATCGATATACATCATCCGCTAAATCCGCGCCATTAAAAACGGCGCTTAATTCCGCGATATGTTCAGCCACTGTTTGTTGTTTTTCACTAATAAGTTTTAATATTTCGCCCGCGCCACCATTAAGTTTTACCATTCCTTCCGGATAGAGCAATACATTACAGTTTTGTGCTGGTTCCCACTGAAAACGATAGCCTTGAGCCAACATTGGCACAGTATCATCATTAAATACTCGCTCACTCATTTTTGAACCTCAAGCTCAAAGGTATACGGTGGACGATTTTCAATATAAGCCATCCACATAGCATCACACATAGTCCACAATACATCCAATTTAAACTGTAGCAAATCAACAGCACGTTGTTGTTGGTCACGTGTTTTATAATAATCTAATGTGATTTCCAAACCATGCTGCACATCACGACGCGCTTCAGTTAAACGCTTACGGAAGTATTTGTAGCCATCTTCATCAATCCATGGGTACATATCAGGCCACTTATCTAAACGATCTTGATGAATTTTTGGTGCAAACATTTCTGTTAATGATGAACTTGCACCTTCTTGCCATGGTGCACGACGAGCAAAGTTAACATAGGCATCAACAGCAAAACGAACACCTGGTAAAACATGCTCTTCAGACCACAACTCTTCACGAGTTAGACCTACCGACTCACCTAATTGTAACCATGCTTCAATACCACCAACATCACCTTCGTGACCGTCATGATCTAAAATTCTTTGTACCCAAAGCTTACGTACTTCACGTTCAGGGCAGTTTGCCATGATTGCTGCATCTTTGACTGGAATAGCTGTTTGATAGTAAAAACGATTTGCAACCCAACCTTGTATTTGCTCTTTGGTCATCTCACCTGAATGCATTTTTACATGTAACGGGTGACGGATATGATACAGCTCTTCTTTTGCACGTAAAACTTGTTCAAACTCTTCACGCGACCAAGGTGTTAATTCTTCTGACATAGTATTTCCTTCGTAACTTGGTATATTTATTAATTTGAGCTTACAGCTCGATATCCATTCCGTCGTAAGATACTTCGATACCTGCATCGTCAAGGATCTTACGTTGTGGTGATTCTTCATTTAAAATCGGATTGGTATTATTAATATGAATCAATACTTTTCTTGGACGTTCCATGGCATTCAAAATATCCATGATGCCGCCTTTACTTGATTGATCTAAATGACCCATTTCTTGAGCCCGTTTGTCACTAATACCTTCATGTGACATTTCATCATCTGTCCATACGGTACCGTCAACTAAAACACAATCTGAGTTAGACATATAATCGATAACATGCTCTTCAACTACCCCTAAACCAGGTGCATAGAAAAGCACTTTACCGGTACGTGTATCTTCAATCTTCATACCGATATTGTCACCAGGCACCGTGTTATGACGATGGGGAGAATACGGTGGCGCTTCACTTTTAAGTGGTACAGCAGTAAATACTAGACCGTCTGCTTTTGGAATAGTAAATGTGCGTTCATCTGTCGAAATTTCATGCCAATTCACACCACGAAAATGTTCCAAAATATTAAACACAGGGAAACCCGTCGTTAAGTCACCATGAACCGCTTCAGTACAGTACACATCCCAAGGTTCAATATGTTCACGCAACATCAAAATACCAGTTGAGTGATCAATTTGTGCATCGACAATCACAATCGCAGCAATCGCTGTATCCCGGACTTTTCGTCCTGGTTGAAACGCAGGGAAATCATCCATTTGTTTCTTAATATCTGGTGAGGTATTAAATAAAATCCAATCGTCACCATTGGCACTTACGGCAATTGAAGATTGTGTGCGAGGCGTTGCTTTGACAGAGCCATCACGCACACCCTTACAATTCACACAATTACAATTCCACTGTGGAAAACCACCACCAGCACCTGAGCCTAAAACATGTACATACATATATATTTATTTCCGTTGAGTCACGATTAAATCAGATAATTCTGACAGCCAAACTTATCTGATTTAATGATGAAGCTGCTTGGGATTAAGAAAACTCAACCCCAAGCAATACATCAAAAACAGATATTATCGGTTGCAGATGTACATTGTTACTTCAAAACCGAAACGCATATCTGAATATTCTGGTGTAGTCCACATAATATTTTCTCTCTTTATAAGTTAATAATCAAAGTTGGCGGGCCTTTTATCCGCTAACGTTGAATGTCACTATACGCATGCTATTTCAAAGTGGTTAGAGGAAAAAACTCGACATCACTCAGGATTTTCCTTAGTGGCTAAACTCACCTTTAATTAGGCGTCTAATATGCCACTACGAATAGCTAATCTCGCTAGCTCAGCTGAGTTGGATACATCTAATTTTTGTTTAATATTAGTATGATGCGTACCCACCGTCTTAGGGCTCAAGCTTAATATCTCAGCAATATCATTAACGGTTTTACCCTCAGCTAATAAACGAAACACTTCAAATTCGCGTTGGCTGAGCACATCAATCACGCTATCAGAACCCGTCAGTTTCTGCATGGCAATTTGTTGTGCAATGGCAGGGTCAATACACATTTTTCCTAGGGAAACTTGTTCAACTGCGATGATCATTTCTTCTGGTGCACTTCGTTTAGGAATAAAACCTTTTGCACCCGCTTGCAATGCACGCGTGGTAAACACGCCATCTTCATGCACACTTAGTACTAAGATTCGGGCGTCTGGGTCACGCGCAATAATGCGTTCAATGGCGCCAATACCGCCAATACCTGGCATAGAAATATCCATAACAACCACATCAGGCTTCAATTTAATATAGTCCTGCACGGCTTGCTCACCACTATCTGCTTCAGCAATGACGGTAAATTTTTCACCATCTTCTAATAAGCGTTTAAAGCCCGCGCGTACTAAGGCATGATCATCCACCAGCAGTACTTTTATTTGATTAACACTCATACTATTTCATTTTTCCCTATTGGCAGTGTGATGTGAATAGAAACACCCTCACCCAAAGCACTTGTTAATTGGAACTCGCCACCCAGACTATGTGCTCGCTCTCTCATACCGAGCAAACCAAAATCAACATCAGAATGAAAGTCTTGTACCTCCATGCCTTTACCATCATCGCTAATATCGATAATTAATTGTTCATTATCATTCTGCACTGCAACGGCTATTTCAGAAGCCGCCGCATGTCTTACCGCATTAGTAATTGATTCCTGTACCACTCGAAATACAGTCATATTCATCGCTTCAGTTAAACTATTCAGTTCACCTGACAAAGTTAATTTGAAATTAATGCCTTCCTGCCTTTGTTGCCATGCCGAAATGCTTTCTTCTAAGGTGGGCACTAAACCTAAGTCATCGAGTGGACTTGGTCGCAGTCGGGTAATCATATTGTGCACCACATCATAAATATGACTCGCCACATCTATAATAGCTTGTGCACTGGTAAACACTTTAGGCTCGGTGCCTTCTGTCCGATTACGTATTAATACGGCATCGGTTTTAATGGCCGTTAAACATTGACCCAATTCATCATGAAGTTCACGAGCTAAATGGCGACGTTCTCCTTCTTGGGCTTCAGCCATATGCTGTGCCAATAAGCGTGTTTCACGTAACTGATTTTCAGCCGTTTCCATTTGTTTATGTTCAGTAATATCTCTCAGTGTACAAATAACACCTCGTACCACACCATCCACATCTAATAATGGCACGGTAGACAGTAAGATAGACCGTGTGCCACCCTCTGCTTTTAGTAGTTGTGTTTCTAAATTTTCGACAGTTTTACAATTTTCTAATACATCTCTAATCTGCTGCGTATTTTCGGTAAAGCCGATGGCAGCCAACTCATTACCAAGTAAAGAGTTAGTTTGATGATTAAGTAATGTTTCTGCAGCTGGATTACACAACATAATATGGCCAGCATGATCTAAAGAAAGAATCGCATCACCTGACTGTTGAACTAACACCGCTAACCGTCTATTTTCTTCAATACTTTGTTCTAATGTCTGACCCATTTGATTAAAAGACTGACTTATTTTATCCATTTCAGTCATTGAAAATCGTGGTAGGCGTAAATGAAAATTACCTCGCTCAAACCCCGATAGCGCTTCTAATAATCGCTCTAAAGGATTAAGGATCCAGCCCACTACCCAATAAAGAGTAAAACCAATAAATATAAATAAGCCCAAACCCAAGGCTAAAATACTGCGTATATCTAACCAGCGTTCATTAATTTCTTGTAAGGGCGCGGCATAAATCACTAAATGTCCTTGGCCAAACTGCTTGGCCAAAGGCGTCACTTTAGGCAGCAATAAATCAATAAACCATTCTGGCGGAGCCGTTTTTTTGCCTACTTTTGGTTCACCTTCAAAGAGTAAACCATCATCATTAAATAATAAAATATGTAGACTACGGATCTCACTCAAGGCAATGACAAGATCATGAAGATGTTGATACATGCCCGCTTCTTTATCCAGCGCAATGCCCCCCGATAAAGACACAGTAATGAGCTGCGCCGCAGCACTCATGGTTTCTTCCATATCTGCTTTCACGGAATGGCGTGCATTTGACACCAAAACACCGGTGCTGACAAGTAAGGACAGCAATAACAGCATGACAAAAAATAAATTAACTTTAACTCTTAGACTCATTTCACAACCGTTTCTGCTATGCCTTTAGCACCCATATTATCCACCCATCGTAGGGTGATTTTATCGCCTTGTTTGCCCCCCACTAAGTGGAATGAAAAATAAGGGTTACGTGCTGTCGCTGTACCACATTTAATTGACAGCACTTCCTCATCATTACGCCAGCAACGAATATCTTGAATAAACTCGGCCGGAATTAACTGTTCTGCCTCATTTTTTGCTCGTCCCGTATGCATTGGATGGGATAACAACACACGAACCGTTGTATCTTCAGCCTTTAATTTAGCACGAATACGATCTTTTCTAGGTAAGCCCATTAACCACAGCCTCCAATATCAACCTCAACAAAACGACTGGTTTTATAGAGTTTACCCTCAGCACGAATAATCGCTATCACCGCTGAATCCTCACGAATTTTAATCATACTTTTAATCGGTAATTTAACCGCAGGGCTTAACTCTAAACTCATTGCCAATGGGAAGGGGTTTTTCTCTACCAAAATGGCAATACGTTCAATATTTTTTAAGCGACTTTCAAGTTGAAACGGCACCGACGCACCATTAATAGCGTAACTTGGTGGCGAGCCCACTTTGAAGTTTACTTTTGAATCATCGGCAATCTCGGCTTGCCCTAATAAGGCTAATAAAGCATCTTCAACCGTTTCAGCGTTAAAAGCATCAGTTGGCCAGTGCGCTAATAATTGTCGTGGCAGCAGCAAGCCACTCGCAGCGACTAAGGCGAGTGTAGACGCTGAAATAGCCCCTTTCAAAATCGCTCTCCGTTGTTGCATATTATTCTTTGCCATTACAATTCTTCCATCTGTGCCAAGGTGATTTCTATCTCACGTAAGCGTGAACTAATTTTTGCCAATTGATACTCATCACCTTTTGCAAAGTCGGCAGCAATTCTTAATTGATCTGCCGCCTGCTCGACCCGGCCAGAGGTGTAATAATACTCTGCTAACCAAGTATGCGACTGACTTTTCTTGCCCATATTGCCTTTTGTTCGAGCTAATAGCTTATATAATTGCTGTGATGAGGCATCTAATTCTAGCTGTCTCAGCAATAATTTTTCTGCTTCCTCGGGCAAATTTGCTTGCAATAACGCGTCTACCTGCTTCAATGATAAAGCTTGGTCGTCAGGATATAATTTTTGGTTTTCCTGATATATTTCTAATGCAGCTGATAATCGTCCCACCGCTATTTCAATATCAGCCAACGCTAACTGGTAAGTCAATCGGTCATCATCATTTTCAATAAGTTTATTAATGATGGTTCTTGCCTGAGAAAAATTTCCCACAGCGGCTAGGGCCAAACTATAACCATACTGAGTCGCCGTTGAATTAACACTATTACCCACCTTTAATGCATTGGCATAATAGTGCAGCAACTGGGTTAAATTATGACTGCCCATCACCCGTAATTTCTCGCGCATTAGATAAAATAACAAATCATCATTTACTTGAGGTTCCAGAGGATAAGTCACGGCTCGCCCACGTGCCTCGGCGATACGTGACGTTGTCACTGGATGAGTTCGCAAAAACTCTGGCATGGCATTACCCGTGTAAAAACGACTCGCTTGTTGTAGTCGTTCAAAAAAAGCAGGCATCGCTAAGGCATCAAAACCAGAACGAACCAATGTCTGCATACCTAAATTATCCGCTTCAGATTCATTAGCGCGGGTGAAATTTAACCGTGACTGAAGTCCACCTGCTTGCACTGCCATAATCGCCGCTGAGCCCATTTGAGCATCTACAGCACCTAATAATGCTGCCGCGATCATCGCCACCGCCATTGGGATACTCATTTGTTGTGATTTTTCAAAACTGCGTAATAAATGGCGCTGGGTAATATGCGCTATTTCATGTGCTAATACGGAAGCCACTTCATCTTCTCGTTGACTGCTCAATATCAAGCCACTATTGACACCAATAAAACCACCTGGGGCTGCAAAGGCATTCACGCTCGAATCAGGCACCATAAAAAAAGTAAACGGTAAATGCGGTGCATCACTGTTTGTCACCAAACGATAGGCTAAGTCCTGCAAATAACTATTTATTTCAGCATCATCAATCAAATCAACGGATTGCTGTAAACGCCAATAAAAACCTAAACCAATTTGATATTCCTGTTGGGGAGAGATTAAAGCGCCCGCACTATCGCCAATTTCAGGCAAGGCAATATCGACTGCACGTGTGGCAGTAAATGGCCACAGAAGCAGCCCAAACAACGCTATTGTAATAAATTTTCTCATATCAACCATATGACAATCAGGAGCTAACAAGGGTTCCAGCAAGACAAAAAAGCTATTTAAGTTTATTATTACACGTTTATATAGACACCTTCTTTGGGAAATAACATGTCAAACTTTGATGTTGAACTTGATACATCGGGCTTAAACTGCCCTCTTCCTGTATTAAAAGCACGTAAAGCCTTATCAGAAATGGACGCTGGCCAGCGCTTGCTGCTCATCGTAACAGATGCCGGTGCAAGTCAGGACATTCCTGCATTTTCAAAAATGACAGGTAACCCATTAATTCAATCTAATGAGCAAGAAGGTAAATTGCACTTCATTCTTGAAAAAGGGGCAGAATAATGGCTAAAAAACTCGCAATTATTGCCAGCAAAGGTACGCTCGATGGTGCATACCCCCCATTTTTATTAGCTTCAACCGCTGTTGCATTAGGATTTGAAGTAAAAATATTTTTCACTTTCTATGGTTTACAGCTATTGAACAAAAACCTAGATCTCAAAGTATCACCACTGGGTAATCCTGCGATGCCAATGCCGGTACCTGTGCCAAGCATTGTGCAAGTTATTCCAGGTCTAGAATGGTTTGCCACCTGGATGATGAAACGTAAATTAAAACAAAAAGGTGTGGCTAGCGTAGAACAACTACGTGATATTTGTGTTGAAACCGGCGTTGATCTTATTGCCTGTCAAATGACCGTTGATTTATTCGACTTTAATGAAGAAGATTTCATTGACGGTATCAGTTCAGGTGGCGCAGCAACTTACCTTGAGTTTGCCGGTGATGCTGACGTTTCACTCTACATTTAAACATTTAGTTCAGTACTGTTTAAACAATCTTTTACGTATTCAGCTGGTGATAACTCCCCAGTTTGAATACGTTTGCTGTTGATTCTATATGGCATAATGCCTTTCCCCCTCCAGCCATTCATCACGACCTAAGCTATATTAATAATCTCTAGCTAATATACGAAACAATTGACATTTAAAGCCGTCACGAAAATAATAGACCTACTTTTTTTGTTACTACCTTAAAATGAGATTATGTTTTTTCTAGAGAATGGCTTCAGCCTTGTCACGGTTACTATGCTTCACCAGTTAGTATAACTGCGATAGACTAATGACGATGCAAACCATCAAGATACTAGTTGTTGAAGACAATGATCACGATTTCAGAAGAATTAGTCGTGCTTTTGTTAAATATGACTTTTCTGTCACTATCACTCGAGCCGTTAGGGCTGAACAAGCACTCGATATAATCAACTCTCAAACAGATGTTCATCCCTTTGATATTATATTAACCGACTTAATGATGCCGGGAATGTCTGGGCTAGAACTAGCTGAAATTCTATCTAAACAAGATATTTCATATCCCATTATTTTACTCACGGGTGAGGGCGATGAACGGATTGCGGTAAAAGCATTAAAGCTTGGCGTCTTTGACTATTTATCAAAAGATTTAGACTCTGTTTTCATTGAGCTACTTCCTGTTGCCATCACGAAAGCCATAGAGAGTTATGCTAATCAATATGAACTAAAGAAAGCGGTAGAAAAGCTTCAACTCTCATCCCGAGTATTTAGAGATACGCACGAAGGCATTGTTATCACTGATGCCAATAGAGACATTATTGATATCAACCCCGCTTTTAGCGACATAACTGGCTACAGCCGTGAGGATATACTAGGTCAAAACCCTAAAATTCTTAGTTCAGGTAAACAAGGGGCTAAATTTTTCCACGATATGTGGAAATCCATTAATCAACACGGCCACTGGCAAGGTGAGGTGTGGAACCGGAAAAAAGGCGGGGAACTTTTTGCTGAAATGCTCAATATCTCTGTACTTTTGGATGATAATGAAGACGTTGTAAATTATGTTGGTATATTTAGTGACATAACCAGCTACAAACAACAACAAGACCAACTTAGTCTAATGGCCCATTATGATGTTTTAACGGGCCTACCTAATCGCAGCTTATTTGCTGATCGTTTTAAACAAGCGGCAGCCCATAGCAAGCGTACTCAATCCATCTTAGCCATTTGCTTCCTTGATTTAGATAACTTTAAGCCCATCAATGATAATTTTGGTCATGATGTGGGAGATCAGTTACTTATTGAAGTAGCCAAACGTATTAATGACACTATGAGAGATGAAGATACGGTTTCCCGTCATGGTGGCGATGAGTTTTCCCTGCTACTCAGGGATATCAATTCATATACAGAATGTAAACTAACCATTGAACGGATCCTAGCGGCATTGGCTGAACCTTATTTAATTGATGACTATGAACATAAAATAACCGCTTCTGTTGGCATTACTCTTTACCCAGAAGACAATGAAGATATTGATACTTTATTACGCCATGCTGATCAAGCTATGTATCAATCTAAATTGGCCGGTAAACACCAACACCAACTATTCAACCCTCAAGATGCCCAGCTGATGGCATTAAAACATCATCGCCTAAGTGAAATTAAACTCGCCTTAGAGAATGGTGAATTTCAACTATATTACCAACCTAAAGTAAATCTAATTACAGGTAAAATCTTTGGTGCTGAAGCTCTTATTCGTTGGCTTCACCCCCAAAAAGGATTGATTCCACCGCTAGACTTTTTGCCTATTCTTGAAGAGACTAAACTTGAAGTAGAGCTAGGTGACTGGGTTATTAACCAAGCATTAGCACAATTAGAACTCTGGAGACAACAAGGCATTAAGCTTGAAGTAAGTGTTAATGTTGCTTCCCATCACTTATTGTCCAAGACCTTTGTTAGCCATCTAAATGATACCCTGGCCCACTACCCTGAGGTTAGCTCACAATGCTTACAGCTTGAAATACTAGAAAGTAGTGCTCTCAGCGACCTTAATGCGATTAGTACTATTATCAAAACTTGCCAAGATGCATTAGGCGTGAATGTTGCCCTTGATGATTTTGGTACGGGTTATTCATCACTGACTCATTTAAGAAGTTTATCTGCAAATACCATCAAGATAGATCAAAGTTTTGTCAGAGACATGTTGGATGACCCGAGTGACTGCGCCATTATTGATGGCATTATTGGTCTAGCGGACACATTTAACCGTGAAGTCATCGCCGAAGGACTGGAGACCACAGAACATGGTTTAATGCTCATAACCATGGGCTGCAAAGAAGCTCAAGGTTATGGGATTGCAAGACCGATGCCTGCGGATGAACTGCCTAATTGGCTCGCCCGCTATGAGCCTAATCACGTGTGGCAACAATATTCCCATCAACATCGCTCAACTAAAGACAATAAAGTGACCTTTTTTCAGTTGGCGAGTGAACAATGGAAAAATAACTTTGCAGCCAATATAAACACAACACCTGAAAAGGTTGCTCACTGGCCTATTTTGAATGTCAAACATTGTCATTGTGGCGCATGGATTAAACGTATTAGACAAGAAAAATTAGTGGCAGAAACAGGATTAAGTCAACTTGATAAAGCACATGAAGCATTGCACCATATAGCAAATACATCACTTGATAACTATCAAAATGGAAATATTGATACTGCCCGAGAAGAATTAAGTGCATTTTTAGATGCTTTTAACTCGATGAGTGAAGCATTAGACCATTGTGAATGGCAACAAATGAGTTAATTTATATTCCCCTTCAAATAGTGACTATCAACACTTCTTTTGGGGAAATATAATCTGCTATACTGCTGATAGTCACTATTTAGAGGGGTTTATGCCATTATGATTGCAGGAATAATTATTCTTGATGCTGATTTTTTAATACGAGGTATTGATCAACAAATTACCCAGTTATTTGGTTATAACAGTGAAGAATCATATGGTAAGCCCTTAAATTTTTATATTCCTAATTTTGATCAAAAAACATTCCTACTAGAATCAGAAAACCGTAATAGCAAAGAAAAGGCATTACAAGCTAAGACTAAAAATGGTTCTAGCTTCAGCTTAAAGTATTATATTCATAGCATTAATCAACAAGATAAAACATCCTATGCAGTTACCATTAATGAACTTAGCACTGTTTTCTCTGGTATTCGACAACAAAGTTTGATTAATCAATCTGAAGGCCATGAATGGCTTTCCTATTTACTTCAGTCTAGCCCTGTTGTCATTTATAGCTGTATTCCTTCTGGTGATTTTGCAACCACCTTTATCAGTGAAAATATCACTTCTTTAACTGGCTATACACCTGAGCAATATTTAGCCGATCCGTCTTTCTGGTTAAATCACTTACACCCAGATGATAAAGAAGGTTTGCTGTCTAATATGGCTGAGCTCTTTACGGGCAATGAAAGTCACTCATATGAATACCGTTTTTTGTGTGCTAATGGTAGCTATATATGGATCCTCGACAAATTAAAAATATCTCGTAATAGCCAAGGTAAAGCAACAGAAATGATGGGGCTGTGGTTGGATATTACTCATCGTAAAACAGATGAAAATGCACTCGTGTCGACCAATATGTTATTGGAGCAAAAGTCAGATGCATTAACTGAGTCCAATACAGAATTATCACAATTTACCTATGTTGTTTCGCATGATTTAAAAGCACCATTAAGAGCCATTCATAGCTACTGCGATTGGTTAAGTGAAGATTTAGATGGACATTTAGAACCTGACCAACAAGAATATATCACGGGCATGCAAGATGCCGTTCAACAAGCTGAATCTTTAATTGATGATTTATTAGAATTATCTCGTGTTGGCAGACGATCTGCCCATATTGAACTAATTCACTTGAGTGACTTCTTTAGTAACCTCACTCGCTCACTCATCACAGATGACTCTGTCGCCATCACCATCACCGAGAACTTGCCCACTTTAGAAGTCTCTCCTACTATTTTAACGCAAGTTTTCCAAAACCTGATTACCAATGCTGTTACCTACAATAGCTCAGAAAACAAAACGCTTGCTATTCAAGGTAAGCAAGAAAATAATAGCTATATTATTTCTGTTGTTGATAATGGTATTGGTATTGATGAAAAATTCCATGACCGTGTTTTTCAATTATTTCAAAGACTGCATACCAAAGAAGAATATGATGGTACTGGCATCGGTTTAGCTATTGTTCAAAAAGCCGCAACCTATCTAAACTGGGCTCTCGACTTACATTCAACATTAAATCAAGGTTCCACTTTTTCCATTACAATCCCAATAGAAGAGATCAAAGACAATGAGTAATTTACTGCCGATTCTTTTAGCCGAAGATAGTAAACATGATGTCATGGCCGTTAAGCGTGCGTGGAAACAACATAAGATCCCCAATGAACTCATTGTAGTGAGTGATGGTGAAGAATGCTTAGACTATCTAAATCAACGTGGAAAATACCTACCACCAGCTGAAGCCCCTTTTCCTGGTGTGCTCTTACTCGATATTAATATGCCCAAGGTTAATGGCTTGACCGTGCTAAGAGAAATTCGTAGCGACTCGGTGCTAAGCCACCTACCTGTAGTTGTATTAACAACCTCTAAGCGCGATGAAGATCTTATTGAAAGCTACGATCTCAATGTCAATGCTTATGTTGCCAAGCCATTACATTTTGATGAATTCTCAGCCGCTATTAATACTATTTATCAATTCTGGCAATTAGCGGAACAACCCGTCTCAAGCTAATATGAAAACGATTAATATTCTTGTCGCTGAAGATAATGACCATGACTTTTTAAAAATTAGTCGTGCTTTTCGTGATGGTGACTTTAGCGTTAATATCACCCGGGTCATACGAGCTGAACAAGCACTCGACATAATCAACTCTCAAGCTGAAGAAACTCAGTTCGACATACTATTAACTGACTTTATGATGCCGGGAATAACCGGACTTGATTTAGCCGAGCAGTTATTAAGTCAGAATATCTCATATCCCATCATCTTACTCACAGGAGAAGGAGATGAAAGGATTGCGGTAAAAGCGTTAAAAATGGGTGTGTCTGATTATTTATCCAAAGACATGAAGTCTGCTTTTGTTAAATTACTTCCAACAACGGTATGTAAGGCAATAAAAAGTTATTCAGATAAACTTAATCTAAAAAAAATTCAGGCTCAAAACACTATTTTATCTGAAGCCTTAAAACAAAGCCGCAGTGCCATTGCTATTGCAGATTTAGATAAAAATATTGTTTATATGAATGCTCGATATGAACAGTTAACAAATCAGAAAGCAGAAGATCTTATCGGTCATAATATTGCCCAACTTATTTCGACGCCGACATTTTCTGAAACAGATATAACAGTAGTCTGGGACAATGCCTTAAATGACAACTTCAAACAGTATGATCTAAAAAAATACAATCCGCAGGGTGACAGCTATTGGGTGTCACTTTCTATGACCACTATTAAGGAAAATAACGCTGATATTACATCTGTTCTCATCATAGAAGATAATATAGATGAGCAGCGAAAAATAACCTTACTTGAAAATGATCTTCAACAGCGAGTTGAAACTGAAACTGAACTTCTCGCCGCTCAAGAAAAAGAAAAGTTAGCCTCTAAGGCTCTCGCAAAAAAAATGGACGAACTCAATTTTCAACAACAAGCGCTTGATCAACACTCGATCGTTAGCATAAGTAATATTAAAGGTGAGATCACTTATGTTAATGATAAATTTGAACAGATAAGTCAATATTCAAAACACGAGCTGCTAGGACAAAATCATCGGATATTAAAGTCAGACTTCCACCCAGATTCCTTTTACCAAGACATGTGGAAAACGATTGCCAATGGTCATGTCTGGCACGGTGAAATACAAAATAAAGCCAAAGATGGTTCAGTTTATTGGGTGTCATCGACTATTGTTCCCCAAATCAATGGCGCCGGTAAACCTGAGCAATACATCTCTATTCGCACTGATATTACACATATAAAATCACTAGAAGCCGACCTACGAAAATCACATGAAGAGACACTACTTAGTGAGAAATATAATAAAACCTTATTGAATAGTCTAACAATGGGCTTGGCAGTATCTTCATTGGATGGAAAATATGTTTATATCAACCCTGCTTTAGCCAATATGCTTGGCTATAGTATTGAAGAATTAAAAACACGGTCATATTGGGATGTAACACCTAGACAGTATGCCCATGATGAAAGGCTGCAACTAGAGTCTTTGAATAAAACCGGTCATTACGGTCCTTATGAAAAAGAATATATTCATAAAGATGGCCATCATATTCCTGTTCGACTACAAGGAATATTAATCGAACATAACGATGAAACGTTTATTTGGTCCAGTGTAGAAGACATTACCACTAGTCATATTCAAAATCTAAGCCTTCAACAGGCAAAAGAAGAAGCTGAAAAGGCCAATAAAGCAAAATCTGAATTTTTATCTTCGATGAGCCATGAATTACGCACTCCTCTAAATGCGATTATTGGCTTTAGTCAATTATTAGAAGGTGATACCAATAACAGCCTTAATGACGAGCAGGCAGAAAATGTAGACTACATCTTATCGAGTGGCAAACACTTACTAAACCTTATCAATGATGTATTAGAACTATCGACCATTGAAGCCGGAAAATTAAATATTGACCTCGAGCCGACTCAATTAACAACAGTTGTAGATAATTCATTGGATATGGTGGCTACCATTGCCAATGAGGCTCATGTTCAACTTCACCTTAAGTCAGATCTCGCATTAACAATAAACGTTGATTACACCAAATTTAAACAGGCCATTATTAATCTATTAAGTAATGCCATCAAATATAACCGGCCAGATGGAAAAGTCTCCATTAGCTGGGTCAAAACAGAACACAATAGTGTCAGACTGAGTATTGTCGATAATGGTATTGGCATTCCTGAAAGCAAACAAGATAAAGTCTTTGGTGCATTTAATCGTTTAGGCCAAGAAACAACAGCTATAGAAGGAACGGGAATAGGCCTTGTCGTAACCAAAGATCTAATTGAACTCATGAATGGCAAAATTGGCTTTGAAAGTGTCGAAGGTAAAGGCTCAACATTCTGGATTGACATACCGCTCACCGATACTCCAAGCAATGCTGACACTGAAAATATAGCCAAGGTCATGGCTGGTACTGAGGTCCGAGATGAAACGGGCAGTAAACATGTGCTTTACGTAGAAGATAATCCTGCTAATAGGAGTTTAATGAAATCTATTTTCGATAGACAAACACATACACTACACATGGCAGAAAATGGCGAAGATGCTTGGAAGATGGCCCAACAACAAGACTTTGACTTACTCTTAATGGATATTAATTTACCCGGCATAGATGGTAAAGAACTCACCAGAAAACTCAGAGAGACAGAGCAATATAAAAACAAACCCATCATAGCCGTCACCGCCGCAGCAATGAGCCACCATACCGAGTTAGATGACGGTTTGTTCGATTGTTATATCACTAAACCCATCATTATTTCTGACTTGCTCAAGGTATTGAATAAATTCACCAGCCAATAAATTAAATGGTGCCCCCGGCGCGATTCGAACGCACGGCCTTCCCCTTAGGAGGGGGGCGTATATAACGTACCACAGTAAATGACAATAACTACAAGTCAATAATAAAGCGGGTCGGCATATATCCTTTTGTTGTGGTTATTTGTCGGAAGCTGCTAGTATTTGCTTATTAGTGGTCCACTAGTGGTCCACTAGTTAAATTTCATAAGGGTAAAGACAAACATTTTTATAACAATCGCTGCAACGATCACAAAATTGTGGGGGATGACATGGCAAATATCACAAAGCGTATAAATAATGATGGAAGCACTGTATATAAGGCAAGAGTTAGACTGAAAGGCTACCCACAACAAACTGCTACTTTCAAGAAATTAACTGATGCCAGAAAGTGGGCGGCTAATACTGAAGTAGCGATAAGGGAAGGTCGCCACTTCAAGACAGCAGAAGCACGCAAGCACACATTAAGCGATGCTCTCACTTGGTATCATGAAAATGCGCTGATTAAATTCACACCAAAGGAACAGCAAAACCGAACTAAAATCCTTAGCTGGTGGGGATGTCAACTAGGCTCTTATATTCTTGCCGACCTTACCAGCGCACTCTTTGCTCAGTGTAGAGATACACTATTGAAAACACCCAGCCCACGAAAGAAAGGCTCTAGTCTCTCAGCCGCTACAGTTAAAAAATACTTTTTAGTCATAAATGACGTGCTTAATAGATGTATAACAGATACAGCCTGGTTAAATGAAAACCCACTTAAGTCAAAACCGATCAAAATGCCTCCAGAGGAAAAAGGTCGTTCTAGGTACCTCAATGATGACGAACGAATCTTAATATTAAAAGCGTGTAAAGAATCAAAAAGCCCTTACCTATTCACCTGCCTAGTACTCGCCATTTCAACTGGAATGAGAAAAGGCGAATTAACCAATCTATATTGGGTGGCACCTAAAAAACTACCCGCAACGACGGCTTATGGAGTTGTTGACCTAGATACGGCATCTATCTTACTTCATCAAACAAAAAATAATGAAATATATACAATTGGTTGTATTGCTAATTTTTGGGAAATTAAAGATCATATAAGTTTAATAAAGG
>ENA-OSET01001117-OSET01001117.1-sediment-metagenome-genome-assembly--contig:-NODE-1117-length-28511-cov-4.027221_pt1 | contig 28511 bp, 1 predicted proteins | sample MGYA00237882_ERZ534229 | MGnify/ENA primary metagenome ERZ534229 (study PRJEB26408, sample SAMN06266212) | sediment metagenome | isolation source: Hudson Canyon methane seep mesocosm | place: USA:Hudson... | reverse complement strand
TTCCCGACGAGGTGAGTGGCTCGGTTTATAATCGTATGAACTCAGAGCGCCAGCGTGAATCCCAAGAGCATCGCTCCAAGGGTTATGAACAGGCCGAAGTGATTCGTGCCGACGCCGATCGCCAGCGCACGATTCTCGAAGCAGAAGCCTACCGTGAATCGGAACTGATTCGTGGTGATGGTGATGCCCGGGCCGCCAAGGTCTACGCCGAAGCCTTCAATCAAGACCCTGAGTTCTACGCTTTTGTGCGCAGCCTCAACGCCTACAAAGAAACCTTCCGTGACAAAGGAGATATCATGCTGGTTGAGCCAGACAGTGATTTAAGTCAGCTTTCTTTTGATACTGCTAATGTTGTTTATTGTGTAGAGCAAAGCAGGCTTGAAGTCCCCGCTGATATTTTAGATCAGGCATTCACTCAGGCTTTGCAACCGCTTTTTGAGCTTTGTCAGCATTTGTTTAATCAACCGCAAAAAAACTTTAATCTGTTGATTTTAGGGCTTTGTGAACAACAGAGTTTAAGCTTTTGCATCATCAGAGCTTTAAGTGGTTTTGTAAAAACGCTGACTTTAGAAAACCAAAATATTTACTGTAAATTAGTGGTAAGCGAGCCTATCAATGAGGATGATTTATGTATTCTGGTAAAACAAGAGTTAAAAACAAGCAAGATAGATGAAACCGAAGTACTTTATAACAAAGGTGTTCGTTTTGTTAAAGGCTATCAGGCTATTGCCTGGCCGGATGAGAAAACTGCCGATATATTATTAAAACAGGGAGGCGTTTATTTAATCACTGGCGGTTTAGGCGGATTAGGGATGATTTTTGCTGAATATTTGGCACGTCATTATCAGGCTCAATTAATACTGACGGGGCGTTCTGCCTTAAATCAAGATAAGCAGCAACAATTATCAAAGCTTGAGAAAATTGGCTCAAAAGTCAGTTATTTGCAAACCGATATTAGCCAGATGTCTCAGGTTCAGACACTGATTGAATATATCAAAACCAGTTTTGGAGCCGTGCATGGTATTTTTCATTCTGCCGGTGTTATTGCCGATGCATTATTGCTTAATAAAACCCCTGAACAAGTATTAAAAGTTATCGCCCCTAAAGTGGCTGGTACGGTAAATCTTGATCAGGCTACGAAAGATGAAACACTGGATTTCATCGTATTATTCTCTTCAATAACAGGAATCATGGGCAATAATGGGCAAACTGATTATGCCTACGCCAATGCCTTTATGGATCAATATGCGCATTATCGCCAATTACTGGTTACAAATGCTAAACGTCATGGAAGGACGTTGTCGGTTAACTGGCCGCTTTGGGAAAGCGGTGGTATGGATGTTGATGAACAAACACTTAAATGGTTATTTGATAATATCGGTATGCAGCCATTGCAAACTGATGTTGGAATAGAAGCATTAATAACAGGTTTAAGTTTAGGTATTACACAGTTTGCAGTGGTTCAGGGCAATACATCAAAGTTAGGGCAGCTTTTTGGGGATAACAGAGAAACGGCTGAGACTAAGTTACAAACACCCACTATTGATGTTCAACAGCAAATAGCAAGCGTTTTATTAGAAGAAGTTTCTTCAATCCTGAAAGTGAAAAGTGATGCAATTGATTTAGATGAGCAGATAAGTGATTATGGTTTTGACCCTATCAATTCAACCGAGCTGATTAGTCGTTTAAATCAGAAATTTAATCTTGAGCTAAACCCTGTGTTTTTGTTTGAATATCCGACATTGGCCACTTTCTCACGATTTCTTAATGACACTTATCAACAGCAGTTTGCGAGCTATTATAATATAAATACTGTCGTCCAAGCACCTGTTAAAACAGAAATTAAACAGCCTTCCTCTACTACAATATTACCACCTGTTATGAAACAAACAATCAGCACCGGTGGTGTTCAACAGCAAATAACCAAAGCCTTATTGGCTGTTGTTTCGCTAATTCTGAAAGTCGAATCAGATGCCATTGATTTGGACGAAGAGATGAGTAATTACGGTTTTGATTCCATCAATTTAACCGAGCTGACTAATAGTTTAAATCAACAATTTAATCTGGAGCTAACACCTGCGGTTTTGTTTGAACATCCGACATTGACGGATTTTTCACATTATCTTAACGATAGTTATCAACAACAGTTTACAGCATTTTATAAAACGGACGTTGCCGGTCAAACGCCTGTAGAAACAACGGTGGATAAGGCTCCATTTACTGCAACATTACCGCCTAGCCCTATAGCTAACCGTTTTGTGACTCAAGAGCAAAGTTTGAATATTCAAGAACCTATTGCCGTTATTGGCATGGCTGGTGTAATGCCTGGTTCTTCTGATTTGCAAAGTTTCTGGCAGCATTTGGAAGCAGGGGATGATTTGATTTCTGAAGTGCCATCAAACCGTTGGGACTGGCAGGCAATATACGGCGATGCACAAACCGAAGACAATAAAACCAAGGCGAAATGGGGCGGTTTTATAGACGATGTGGATTTGTTCGATGCCGAGTTTTTTGGTATTTCCCCAAAAGAAGCTCAGTTAATGGATCCACAGCAACGGCTGTTTTTACAAACGGTTTGGCATACGCTGGAAAATGCAGGATTACCACCATCTACTTTGTCAGATAGTCAGACAGGGTTATTTGTTGGTGTTGCCACCAGCGATTATGAGGAATTGATAAACAGCAGCAATCTGCCTATTGCAGCCCACCAATCAACAGGTGTCGCTCATTCGATTCTGGCCAACCGAGTGTCTTATTTATTAAACTGGCATGGCCCTTCAGAAGCGATAGATACTGCTTGTTCCAGCTCATTGGTGGCAATTCATAGAGCTGTTAATTCGCTGCAACAAGGCGAATGTGATTTGGCGATTGCAGGTGGGGTTAATGTCATACTTAGCCCGACAGTCACTATCGGTTTTAGCAAGGCAGGAATGCTGTCTGAAGACGGGCGATGCAAGACCTTTGATGACGCTGCCAATGGTTATGTACGCGGTGAAGGTGTTGGTGCGGTATTGTTAAAACCATTATCCAAAGCACAGGCCGATGGCGACCCGATTATTGCGGTGATACGTGGCACGGCAGAAAATCATGGTGGTCATGCTAATTCATTGACCGCACCTAATCCAATTGCGCAAGCCGATGTGATGGTTAAAGCCTATCAAAAAGCGCAAGTTGCAATAGAAAGTGTTGGCTATATAGAGGCTCACGGTACAGGCACCAGCTTAGGCGATCCGATTGAGATCAACGGTCTAAAAAAAGCCTTTACCCAGTTAAAAGGCAATAGTAATAGCAGAAATAAATTTTGTGGTTTAGGTTCGGTAAAAACTAATATCGGTCATTTAGAAACTGCGGCAGGTATTGCAGGGGTATTAAAAGTATTGCTGGCAATGCAGCATAAGAGCTTGCCTGCTTTGTTGCATTTTGAAAAACAAAACGCGTATATTGATTTAGAAAGCTCACCTTTTTATATTGTTGATAAAAAACAGCCTTGGTCTCAGCCTACTGATTCAAATGGTATGGTTCTACCCAGATGTGCAGGGGTTAGTTCATTCGGTTTTGGCGGCTCTAATGCCCATTTGGTTTTTGCTGAAGCGGCTATCAATGAAAACTTAGGGGCGGCAATTCATCAACAAGCTATTATTGTTATTTCGGCAAAAAACACCGAGCAATTAAACGCTTATATTGCAAAACTATTGGATTTTGTCAGTGTCAACCGTCCTTCTTTAACTGCGCTGGCCTGGACTTTGCAAACTGGACGCGAAGCGATGGAACAACGTCTGGCGGTAGTGGTTGAAAGTCTGGATGATTTGATTACAAAGCTTACTGCATTTGTTGAAGGGCAAACAACACGGCTAACCGCTGAAGTTGAGAAGCTGAATAAACAGGCGGAGATGCTGGATATTCAACAGTTAGTCAATGATGGACAGCTACAGCAACTGGCTAAATTATGGCTGGATGGCACTGTGTTTGATTGGCGTTTATTGTATTTAGAACGACCAAGACGTATAGCATTACCTGGTTATGTTTTTGCCAAAGAACGTCATTGGATAAATACTGACCAGGTAATAAAACTACACTCATCATCCAAACTGCACCCATTGCTGGATAGCAATACTTCGACTCTGGATGAACAAAAATACAGCACTCGCTTAATGGGCGATGCGTTTTTTTTGAATGACCATCGGGTAGGAAATAATAAGATATTACCGGGTGTGGTGTATCTGGAAATGGCACGGGCTGCGGCTGAATTGGCCGATCATCAGTCGCCGACTGTGTTGACCGATATAGTCTGGGCGCAACCGATAAGCGTGGTGCAGGAAAAAACAGTTGATATTACCCTTTACCCTCAGGCAGATGGGATTAGCTATGAAGTCAGTAGTCAGCAAGAAAATAGTGCACGTTTAATACATGGTCAAGGACGGTTACAGACAGATGCTTCAATCACTAGACCTGCATCGTTAAATCTTGAAGCGATACGGCAGCGTTGCTCTAAAAACATGGATAAAGCACGTTGTTATGAGCTATTCAAGGGGTTAGGTCTGAATTACGGAACGGCGTTTCAAGCTATCCAGAGCTTGCAATTTAATGATAATGAGGCCATTGCTCGACTGGAAATACCCGCAGGTATTGATAAACAAGATTTTAAACTGCATCCGTCATTAATGGATGGTGCTTTGCAAACAGTTATTGGACTGTTGGCAGAAAAACAAAGTGCTTTATATCTGCCTTTTTCATTGGCTAGAGTTTGTTTGTTTAATGAGTTGGTATCATCTTGTTATGCCTATGTTTCTAATCATAGGCAAGCTCAAAATGCCCATCAGTTTGATATTTTTGTAGTCGATGCAAACGGGCAGATCTTATTGTCTATGCAAGAGTTTAGCCTTCGCGCTTTGCAAGCGACCACGACGGTAAAATCTACAGCAGAAAAAATTTCACCCATTACAGATAAAGCTGATGGGGTGTTGCAGGAAAAGACTCAAGCTTATTTAAAATCTATCCTGGCGGCGGAAGCAGAATTAAATATTACCAAGATAAAATGCAATAAGCCTTTAGAGCAATACGGCATAGATTCAGTATTAATCATGTCGTTAACGCGCATACTTGAAAAGGAGTTTAACTCGTTATCCAAGACTTTGTTTTTTGAATACCAGACGATAGACGAACTAACGGCTTATTTTATTGAAAATCATCGTTCAGATTTAACCGCTTTGCTGGGTGAATCGCTTGCTGATAATCAGAGCATTGAAATTGAAACGCCGCAACAAGACTTAAAAGCGTTAGCACAAAAACCAAGATTTAGCACAGAATCCAGACTTGGACGTGGTTCCGTTTCGGCTGATATTGCCATCATAGGTGTCAGTGGTCGCTATCCTATGGCGGATAATCTGGAAGAATTTTGGACTAATTTAAAAGACGGCAAAGATTGCATTAGCGAGATTCCTAAGGAACGTTGGGATCATCACCGTTATTTCGACCCTGATAAAAACAAAGCAGGTAAAAGTTATAGCAAATGGGGCGGTTTTATTAATGATGTGGACTGCTTTGACCCGTTGTTTTTCCAGATTTCTGCACGTGAAGCAGAAATCATGGACCCACAAGAAAGGCTGTTTTTAGAAACGGTTTATCACAGTCTTGAAGATGCGGGTTATATGGGCAGAAGCCTTGATAAAAATAATCGGGTTGGGGTCTTTGTCGGGGTGATGTGGGGGCATTATCAGTTATTAAATGATAAACGTGACAGTTTACCCACCAGTGCCTATTGGGCAATTGCCAATCGCATTTCTTACTATTTTAATTTTAAAGGACCAAGCCTTGCGGTTGATACTGCCTGCTCGTCATCATTAACCGCAATCCATTTGGCTTGTGAAAGCCTCAATCGAGGCGAAAGCAATGTCGCCATTGCAGGGGGCGTTAATGTCAGCGTGCATCCTGATAAATATGTCTTGCTTAGTCAAGGGCGTTTTACTTCCAGTGATGGGCGTTGCCGCAGTTTTGGTGTAGGCGGTGATGGTTATGTCGCAGGGGAGGGTGTAGGGTCAGTTGTTTTAAAACCTTTGGTTCAGGCGCAAGCTGATGGCGACAGGATTTATGCGGTTATCAAAGGAAGTTCAGTAAATCATGGCGGTAAAACCAATGGTTTTACCGTACCTAATCCAAATGCACAAAGTCAATTAATAACAGAGGCATTAGATAATGCTCAGATAGACCCGCGTTCAATCAGTTATCTTGAAGCACATGGCACCGGAACATCCTTGGGTGACCCTATTGAAGTTACTGGCTTAACAAAAGCCTTTACTAAACATACCCAAGATAAGCAATATTGTTCTATAGGTTCGGCAAAATCCAATATCGGCCATTTAGAATCGGCAGCAGGCATAGCGGGTATAACAAAAGTTATATTACAAATGCAGCATAAACAATTAGTGCCATCGTTGCATTCTGCTAGCGTAAATCCTAATATTGATTTTAGCCAGACACCTTTTTATCTCCAGCATCAGCTAGAAAATTGGGAAACAGAAAACAATAAACCCAGGCGGGCGGGAATCAGTTCGTTTGGTGCCGGTGGCTCTAATGCACATTTGTTATTGCAAGAATATAAAACAGAGGCGCAATCGGCAAGCAATGAAGCTCAGCTTATTATTTTATCGGCGAAAAATACAGAGCGTCTGAATGTCTGTGTTGAGCAATTGCTTTCTTATCTAAAAAAACTTGCTGATGCAGATTCATATGAGTCAATCCAAAACATATCTCAGGATGCTTTTGCTTTATTGCTGAAACAAGCCATTGCTGAAATATTAAAAGTCTCTGTAGAAGAAATAGATAACGATGAAGCGTTGGTGCAATATGGTTTTGAGCTGATTAAGCTGACTGAACTTAGCACGGTTATTAATGAACAATTTGCTTTGGATATCGCTCCATCTAAGTTAACTGAATATCCATCATTTCAGCAATTAGTAGATTATTTATTTTCCTTATACCAACAGCAACAAGTTAGCGATGAGATTATCGTTAGGCCGTCATTACAGGCAATCGCTTTTACCTTGCAACTAGGGCGCAAAGCCTTGGAGCAGCGTTTGGCGATTGTGGCTTCTGATATTGATGAATTGATAGAAAAACTCTCTGCCATTAGTGAAAAACAAGCGCATATAGAAAGCGTGTTCAATGGCAATGTGGATGAACAATCCGAGCAAACCGATTTATTGATTGAGGGCGAAGAAGGGCGCTTGTTTCTTGAGCAAATTTTGCAGCAACGCAAATTATCCAAACTGGGCAAACTCTGGGTTGCAGGTGTCAGTTTTGATTGGGCACTGTTGCACCCACAGCCGCCGCATTGTATATCATTACCGAATTATCCTTTTGCACGCGAGCGTTATTGGATTAGTGATTCAAACCTAGCGGACTCAAATACGGCTGTAGCACAATTGCATCCATTATTAGGTGCAAATACCTCGGACTTTGAGCAACAAAAATACAGCACAAAACTCAGCAATAAGGCGTTTTATCTTGCTGATCATAAAGTTGCGGGTAATCTTGTATTGCCTGCGGTTGTTTATCTGGAAATGGCGCGTATTGCAGCCGAGCTTGCAGCAAATAACAAGGTAATCTCAATTGTTGATAATATTTGGATAGAGCCTGTGGTGCTCAGTGACACAGACAAAAGCATTGACTTGAGACTATTTCCAGAAGCGAATGCCATTTTTTATGAAGTTTGCAGCGGTGAAGATACACTTCATGCCCAAGGCAAGCTGATTTTATCTAATGCATTAACTTCACCCACTCCAGAATCCTTTGAGTTAGCAGCGATTCGCACTGCCTGTTCAAAAGTTATGCAAGCGGCAGAGTGTTATCAACTGTTTGAGCAGAACAATATTCATTATGGCAGTAGCTTTCAAGCAATTGAGCAAATAGTCTGTAATGAAAAACAAGCTTTAGCCCGTTTGTGTCTGCCTGAAACGGTTGAAGCAGGTTTTGATGATTATATGCTGCATCCAAGTCTAATGGATGGCGCATTGCAATCGGTCGTTGCCTTGTTGGATGAGTCTGCAACTATGTTGCCATTCTCATTGCAAAAACTACATATTTTTAAGTCCTTGCCTAAGCAATGTTATGTTTATGCCCGTATTGATGAGCAAAAGCAAACATCGAATGTAAAACAATTTGATATTGATTTATTGGATGAAGAAGGCCATAGCTGTATTGCAATTCAAGGCTTTGCTTTGCGCGAATTGAAAGCGGCTGCCAAGGAAACGGTTGTAGAAACTGTAGAGGAGCAAGCAACAGAAGCAATAGAGTTAGAGAGTATAGAAAGTAAAACCGAGGCTTTGTTAAAACAGTTATTGGCGCAGGTTTCTAAGATTGATGTCAGCAAAATCAATGCAAGAAAAGCATTAGAAGAATATGGCATAGATTCGGTCATGGTATTGGCATTGACTCAGGAAATGGAAAAATATTTCGGTGAGTTATCAAAAACCCTGTTTTTTGAATATAGAACTTTGGAGGACGTGACTGGCTATTTATTGGACAATCATGCGCAGCAATTGGCAGGTATCTTTTCTCTAGCAACAAGCAGTCAACAAACTGTTGCACAGCCAATTAATATAGAGAACAGGAGGGCAGAAAAAGCAGCCTCGATTTCTCGTTTTAAACGTTTTTCAACTTCCCAGCATCAAGATATTGCGATTATCGGGCTGAGTGGTCGTTACCCGATGGCAGATAATCTGCAAGCATTTTGGGAGAATTTAAAATCAGGCCGTGACTGCATCAGCGAAATACCTAAAGAACGTTGGGATTATCAAGCTTATTTTGAGCCGGATGCTTTAAATAAAGAAGCGCAGAAAAAATCCTATAGTAAATGGGGCGGTTTTATTAATGGTGTTGACCAATTCGACCCCTTGTTTTTTCAAATTTCGCCTAAAGAAGCTGAATTATTAGACCCACAAGAACGGCTGTTTTTAGAAACGGTTTACCATACTCTGGAAGATGCTGGTTATACTGCCAAAGGCTTGCAAGATCAAAAAGTTGCGGTTTATGTCGGGGTGATGTGGGGACAATATCAACTGTATGGCGTTAACCATAGCAGCTTAACGCCTAGTGCTGCCTATTGGAGCATTGCCAACCGCATTTCTTATACCTTCAATTTTACAGGCCCTAGTCTGGCAGTGGACACCGCCTGTTCGTCGTCATTGACTTCCTTACATCAGGCCTGTGAAAGTATACAGCGCGGCGAATGCACTGTTGCCATTGCAGGCGGTGTTAATCTGACATTGCATCCCGAAAAACATTTGATACTTAGCCAGAATCACTTTGCCTCGACTGACGGACGTTGCCGAAGTTTTGGTGAAGGGGGCGATGGTTATGTTCCTGGTGAAGGGGTAGGGGCGGTATTATTAAAACCTTTGGCTCAGGCGGAAGCTGATGGCGATCATATTTATGCAGTGATTAAAGGCACGGCGGTCAATCATGGTGGACGTACCAATGGTTACACCGTACCTAATCCTAATGCGCAGGCAGAAGTGATTAGCGATGCTTTGCAAAAAGCTTCGATTGAACCGGATGCGATCAGTTACCTTGAGGCTCATGGTACAGGGACGGCATTAGGTGATCCGATTGAAATTACAGGATTAAATAAAGCTTTTTCCAGTAATAATCAAGCTAGGCAATATTGTTCTATCGGTTCAGCAAAATCCAATATTGGCCATTTAGAATCGGCTGCGGGCATTGCGGGATTGACTAAAGTCATTTTGCAAATGCAGCACCAGCAATTAGTGCCATCGCTGCATTCAGAAACCGTTAATCCGCATATCGACTTTGCCAATTCCCCTTTTTATCTCCAGCATCAATTGCAAGACTGGACAGTCAAAGCTGGTCAGCCACGCATTGCTGGTATCAGTTCATTCGGTGCCGGTGGGGCAAATGCGCATATTATTGTTCAGGAATATACGCAGTCTATACAGCAAGATAATAACACTGGCTCTTTTGTTATCGTTTTGTCCGCCAGAAATCAGCAAGGTTTAAACCGTGTTGTTAACGATATGCTGGCATTTATACAGAATAATGAAATCAATCTTGCTAATTTAAGCTATACCTTGCAAGTGGGCAGAGAGGCTTTGCAACAAAGACTGGCATTTGTGGTGGATAATATCTCGCAGAGTGTTTCAATTCTTGAGAGCTATCTGGTAGACAGTGAAAATGTCGAGGCTGTTTTTCAAGCCCGTGTCGAGCAGGAAACAGATAACGAAGCTAACAAAGCTCTGTTTGACAAAGCGATACAAACAAATGATTTATCGCAAGTCGCCAAATTATGGGTTGAAGGATTTGAACCCGACTGGCAAGTACTTTATCAGCAACAAGCTCAACGTATCAGCCTTCCTACTTATCCATTTGCCCAAAATCGTTATTGGATAAGCGATAGTGACAAGGCTTCGGCTCATGATTTTATATCAGGAACAACTCGTTTGCATCCATTGGTTCATGCCAATATTTCTACTTTGAGTCAGCAAAAATTTAGCACGACTTTTACTGGCAATGAATTTTATTTTACCGACCACCGCCTAGGTGATAAAAAGACTTTACCCGGTGTTGCCTATCTTGAAATGGCTAGAGCGGCAGGCGAGCTTGCGGCTGAGACTTCGATAGTCCAGTTAAAAAATATTTTCTGGGCGCAGCCGATAACGGCGATGGATAAGGCTCAAAGCATAGAAATAGTGCTTTATCCGCAGCAATCGAGCATTGATTTTGAAATCACCAGCGGAACACAAGCAGAGGTACTTCATGCCCAGGGGCAATTAGTTTTACATGAACACGCTTTAATAAAACCCAAAGCCGTTGATATAGAAAAACTCACTCAATCCTGCCAAAAAACATTGGCAAAAGCTGATATTTATCAAATATTAAAGGATAAAGGGCTGGTTTATGGCGAGGCTTTCCAGTCGATTGAAGCGTTATATTATAACGAGCAACAAGTGATTGCCCGTTTGAATCTTCCAGCAAGTGTAGACAAAGAATTTATCGGCAAACAGTTACATCCATCGTTAATGGATGGCGCGTTGCAATCCGCTATGGCTTTGTTATTAGAGAATAAAGAAGCGATGCTACCGTTTTCTGTGGATGAGATTCAGATTTTTTCTGAATTAAGTTCGTCGATTTATGTACAGGTTCAACGGTCCAAAAAAGAAACCGCAGGCAATATCCGTTTTGATATTCAAATACTGGATTTATCGGGTCAGCCTTTAGTATCGATTAATGGCTTTGCATTGCGCTTATTGCAACAAGCATCGGCTCAGGTTTCCTCAGTAAAACAAGTATCGCCAATATCCGAAGCTTTGTATTTTGAACCATTCTGGAAACAGCATGATTTGAATGAAAGTTCTGCTACGAATAAGCCCTTTTTATTATTAAGCAATCAACAAACACTGGCAGAGCAATTAATTCAAAACCAATCTGTCATATGGGTTAAAGCTGGCAGTGATTTTCAGGTTTTAGATGAACGCCAGTTTGCAGTGGATTTTGGAGATGAATCGCAGTTTACCCAGTTATTGCAAACACTGACTGAAAAGAACGCACTGCCAGAAAATATTGTTTATCTAGTCGATGAAAGTCTGTTAACTGAAGAGCTGCAATCTGGCGAAATGTTAACCCCGTTGTTTTACTTTGTTAAGGCGATATTTAAAAACAAAATAAAGTCCGCGCTGAAAATAATGACCGTCGGTCATTTTAGCCGTCGAGATACGGGCTATTGTCTGGCCGAGGCATTGTCAGGATTTATTAAAACAATGCAATTGGAAAAGCCAAAACTGTCAGGTAAAACGGTGATGGTGACAGGGACAAACGAGCAGTTATTGATTAGTCTTAATAATGAATTACAGGATGAGAGTTGGGAACATAAAAATATTCGTTATATTGAAGGGCAGCGCAAGGTAAAAGATTATCGCAGTTTTGAATTTGCCCCTGAAACCTACACCAAATCAGCTGCAGACAAATCGCTACGTCAGCAAGGCGTGTATTTAATTACAGGTGGGCTAGGCGGATTAGGCTTGATTTTTGCGGACTTTTTGGCAAAAGATTATAAGGCAAGGCTGGTATTAACGGGACGCTCCGAACTTAACGATAACAATGCCCAAAAGCTTGAGAGCTTAAAACAAAAAGGCGCGGAAGTTTTATATTTGGCAGTTGATGTTACCGATTTGCAAGCAGTCAAGCAATTGATGGATAAAATCAAGGAACAATATGGCAGTTTAAATGGCATATTCCATAGTGCAGGCGTGTTGCAAGATAGCTATATTGTTAATAAATCCAGTGAGCAAGTTAACAAGGTTCTTTTACCCAAGATAGCTGGCTCTATTAACCTGGATAAGGCTAGCAAAGATGAAGCCTTGGACTTGTTTGTCATATTTTCATCTATTGCCGGTGTATTTGGTAATGTGGGGCAATGTGATTATGCCTATGCCAACAGTTTTATTGATAATTTTGTTGAATACCGACAAAACTTAATCACCGATAACAAACGACAAGGCATAACCGTATCGATTAACTGGCCGTTATGGAAGTCGGGCGGTATGCAAGTTGATGCAGTGACTGAAAAATTTATGCTGGAGTCTTTCGGCTTAAAACCTTTGCCCACAGATGTTGGTCTGCAAACCTTTGTTAATGGTTTACTAGAACAACGTAGCATCTATGGTGTAATCGGCGGCGAAGTGGAAAAACTTAAAAGCAGTTTTTCATTGACGCAACAAGTTAAACCGCAAGCTATCGCTGAAAAGGCTATTCTAACTGCGCCAGTTGATGATGAACTGCGCAACAAAACTTTGGTTTATTTAACTAAGTTGCTAGCAGCAGAAACCAAGGTGGATATTGAAGAAATAAACCACACCGAGGCATTGGAAAACTATGGCATAGATTCGGTGATGATTCTTTCCATGACCAGAGAATTGGAAAAACAGTTTGCAGAATTGCCTAAAACTCTATTTTTTGAAGTACAGACATTAGATGAACTTGCCGCGTATTTATTGCAGCAATATCAAGCAACGCTGCAACAGATGTTTACTAGCTACATAAAAACGGACACTGCCCAGGTCACGGATAACAGCTATAAAACCATCCAGCCAAGCCCATCACGATTTAACAGGCATAGCCGATTTGCGCCTATGTTGTCAGATGTTACCGATATAGCCATTATCGGCATGAGTGGACGTTACCCGATGGCCAAGGATTTACAGGCATTCTGGGAGAATCTAAAATCGGGGCGTGATTGTATTTCTGAGATACCGTCAGAGCGTTGGGATTATCGGCTGTTTTTTGATGAGCATAAAGACCGTGTCGGTAAGTCCAATAGTAAATGGGGAGGTTTTATTGATGATGTCGATAAATTTGATTCCTTATTTTTCAATATTTCGCCACAAGAAGCAGAACGGATAGACCCACAAGAACGGCTGTTTTTAGAGACGGTTTATCATACGTTAGAAGATGCGGGTTATACCGCTAAAGACTTAGACAGTGAAAATATGGTTGGGGTTTTTGCTGGGGTGATGTGGGGGCAGTATCAGTTATATGGCCAACAGCAACCCGCTGCAATGCCAGGTTCAGCTTTTTGGAGTATTGCCAACCGCATATCCTATTTATTCAATTTTCAAGGGCCTAGTCTTGCGGTCGATACCGCTTGCTCCTCTTCTTTAACCGCGATTCATTTAGCCTGCGAAAGCATTAGAAAAAGAGAATGCAGTATTGCGATTGCAGGTGGGGTAAATCTCTCCACCCATCCAGATAAATACTTATTATTAAGCCAGAATCATTTTACTTCCAGCGATGGTCGTTGTCGCAGTTTTGCTGAAGGTGGTGATGGTTATGTGCCCGGTGAAGGTGTAGGCGCATTGTTATTAAAACCTTTGGATAAGGCTATTACCGATAACGATCATATCCATGCGGTGATTAAAGGCAGTGCCTTAAATCATGGTGGCAAAACCAATGGTTATACCGTGCCAAACTCTAAGGCACAAGCGAAAGTCATTGAAAAAGCCCTGGAAAATGCGCAGATTGATGCCAGTACAATCAGTTATATCGAAGCGCATGGTACAGGGACTAGTTTGGGCGATCCGATTGAAATTGCCGGTTTATCAAAAGCCTTTGCAAACACGGTTGAAAAACAAAGCTGTGCGATAGGCTCGGTTAAATCCAATATCGGCCATTTGGAATCTGCGGCTGGTGTTGCTGGCATTAGCAAAGTCGTGTTGCAAATGCAGCATCAACAATTAGTGGAATCACTGTTACATGCTGATACGGTTAATCCGAATATCAATTTCAGCCAATCGCCTTTTTATTTGCAGAGGCAACTAAGCTCATGGGAGACAGAACAAACACCAAGACGGGCAGGGGTTAGTTCTTTTGGTGCCGGTGGGGCGAATTCGCATATTATTTTAGAAGAATATATTCAACCAGTTGCAGAATCTCAATCTGATACTCGCCAACTGATTATTTTGTCGGCAAAGAACGCTGAGAGACTGGAACAGCTTGTCGTGCAATTAAGTGATTGGCTTAGCACTACTAAGCACAGACTGGAAGACATTGCCTATACCTTGCAAATTGGTCGCGAGGCGATGGAGCAAAGACTGGTGATTGTTGCAGACTCGGTGGCCGATTTAAGCGATAAACTGCAACGTTATGGGAAGAACGAGAAAGATATAGCAGGCCTACATCAAGGCAATATTAAACAAAGCAAACAGCAACGTAGCTTGTTGATTGAAGGCGAGGCGGGACGAGCTTTTATGGATGTTGCAATGCAACAGCAAGATCTTGATAAGCTGGCAAAGTTATGGATTACAGGCATAGAGATAGACTGGTCTTTGTTATATGACAAGGGACCAGCTAAACGTATTGTTATGCCTGTTTATCCTTTTGCGCCTGAACGCCATTGGATTGCTGTTTCCACACAAGCTGCTTATGCCGTTAGTGCAATACCGCAAAGTTCTATTCCAAAACCGATTTATCAAGCTGTGCCATCCGTTAAAAAAATGGTAGCACAAGGGCAAAATATTCAACAGCAGGTTCAAAACGAACTGAAACATAGGGTCTCCAGCATTTTAAAAATTGCGATTGATGAGATTGATGTTCAGGATGATATGAGCGATTACGGCTTCGATTCGGTTAGCCTGATGGAGTTTATTTCTCAAGTTAATCAGATATACAGCTTGGAACTGACACCTGCGATTTTCTTTAAATATGCCGATTTAGAAAGCTTGGCGGAGTTTTTGACCTCAGAATTTGATTTGCAGGCCTTTCACTCATCTGCGGCAGAAACTGTGGCAATACCGCTAGCAGAAAGCCGCCCTCTAGTCGAACAGCCAGCGATAGCTCCAAAGCAATCGTATTCACTGTTTTCGCAAGCTCAACCCCTGATTGTTAGCAGTCAAAAAGAACCCGTGGCAATTGTCGGTATGAATGCGATTTTGCCGCAATCGAATGATTTGGATGAATTTTGGCAACATTTATTTAATGGTGATGACTTAGTTTCAGAAATACCAGGAGAGCGTTGGGACTGGCGAGAGTTTTACGATCCCACAGGAAAAGACAGGAGCAAAAGTAATTCCAAATGGGCGGCGTTTATTGATGATGTCGATAAATTTGATCCTGGATTTTTCAAAATATCGCCTAGAGAAGCGGAAATGATGGATCCGCAACACCGTTTGATTTTACAAGTGGTTTGGAACACCATCGAAAATGCAGGCTATAAAATAAGCGATTTGTCAGGCAAAAAAGTAGGCGTATTTATTGGCGTACAGTTCCAGGAATATCAAGCCCTGATTGACCGTGTTTTAAATGAATTAAACCCGCAAATCGCTACCGGTAATTCTCATGCGGTGTTAGTCAACCGTATTTCTTATTTGTTTAATTTTAATGGTCCTAGTATTGCCATTGATACGGCTTGTTCCAGCTCATTGGTGGCTTTGCATCAAGCCGTGCGTTCAATTCAATTGGGCGAGTCTTGCAGTGCGATTGTCGGGGGGGTCAGTCTGGCCTTATTGGCAGATACTTTTGTCGGTACAGGACAAATGGGTGTGTTATCTCCCGATGGCCGATGCAAAACTTTTGATAAATCTGCAAATGGTTATGTAAAAGGTGAAGGCATTGGCGCAGTGATGTTAAAGCCGCTTAGCCAAGCACTTGCAGACCATGATTCTATTTATGCAGTGGTTGCAGGTTCTGCGGTTAATCATGGCGGCAAGGCTAATTCCTTAACAGCACCGAATGCAAAGGTTCAAACCGAATTATTATTACAAGCCTATCGAGAAGCTCAGTTTGATCCTGAAACCATCTCTTATATTGAAGCACACGGAACTGGGACGAAATTGGGCGACCCGGTAGAAATTGAAGCTTTAAAAGATGCGTTTAAAGCAATGAATAAAGCTCAAGGTAGAGAGCCTGAAAAACGTAAAACATATTACTGCGCTCTAGGCTCGGTCAAAACCAATATCGGGCATTTAGAACCAGCGGCGGGTATAGCTGGCATTATTAAAGTTTTGTTGGCGTTAAAGCATAAAACCCTGCCTGCCAGTATTCATTTTAATGAGCAAAACCCATATATTGAACTGGACAATACACCGTTTTATATCAATGCGGAAACCAAACCCTGGGAAGCTTTTAGTGATGAACAAGGACAACTGGTTCCAAGACGCGCAGGTATTAGCTCGTTTGGTTTTGGTGGTACTTATTCGCATGTGGTTTTAGAAGAATATAGCGCAACTCATCAAGCAACTGTCGAAAGCGGTGCGCAGTTATTTGTGCTCTCGGCTAAAAACTCCGAACGCTTAGACGACTACGCGGGTATGTTTCAGGCATTTCTGGAAAAACAAACCGAGCTTTCTTTAACTGATTTGATATTCACCTTGCAAACAGGGCGCGAGCCTATGGCTGAGCGTCTGGCATTGGTGATTCATTCAGTCGATGAGTTAAAGCAGAAACTGCAACAGTTTATTAACAAGGAGGAGGGTGCGAATTTTTATCGAGGCAATTTCAAGCAAAAACAACAGCAAAGCCTATTGCTGGATGGTCATGCAGGAAAAGCCTATATACAAGCAGCGATGCAGACTCAAGAGCTGGATAAACTGGCGCGATTATGGGTGACAGGCGTTAATTTAGACTGGTTTTTGCTTTATCCCGATGCAAAACCTTACAGAATGTCATTGCCTGTTTATCCTTTTGCAAAAGAACGTTACTGGATTACAGAAGGAAAGCTGCAACCTGATAGGCAGCGTTTTGTTTCTGGTAAAGCTTCGCGAGATACAGCGTTAATTACAGAGCAAGCAATAGAGACAGTTTTTTTTAAACCACAGTGGTTGGAGCAGCCATTAACCGAGCAACAAACAGCTAAAGACTCAGTTGTTTTGGTATTAGCTCATCCAGAGCTAGCCGAAAGCTTGCAGTCAGATTTTGATTGCATCATTAAGGTTAATATCGGAACAGTATTTGAAAGACAAGATAAATCACATTACCAGCTTGATTTTGAAGATAAGGGGCAGTTCAAGCAGTTATTAGACTCTTTGAATGATGATGGCTTGACGGTACAAAAAATTGTTTATTATTGTGCACCACAAAGCAATGATAAAGACTTCAATCAGGGTTTGTATTTATTTCCTGTTTTTCATTTGCTACAAGCATTATTGCAAACAGTAACAACTCCTGTACAAATCATCACTGTCGGCATATTTCCTGAAAATTCGCTTGATTTATGTCTGTCTGGTGCTTTAGCCGCATTTGCAAAAACTGCCTATCTGGAAGAAGAACACTTGTTGACGCGGAATATTGTTATTTATGAAAAAGCATTAGCGCCTAAAAAACTGGCAGATATTATGCGCTCAGAATTGGCCTTTGATACAGGAGCGCAAGAAGTCCGTTATCGTCAAGGAAAACGTCTGGTATCCGATTGGCAGCCTTTTGATATGCCTGTTGTCAGTCAAGATGCCGCGATGCTTAAACAGCAAGGCGTGTATTTAATCACGGGCGGTGCTGGCGGTTTGGGATTGTTATTTGCTGAATTTTTGTCTAAACAGTATCAGGCTAAATTAATCTTGGTGGGACGTTCTGCTTTAACACCTCAAAAACAGCAACAATTAGAGAGCTTGCGAGCTTTAGGTGCGGAAGTTGTTTATATTCCAACTGATATTTCTGACGCTACAGAAGTCGAAAAGCTATTTACAGAAATTAAACAGCAGTTCGGTGCTATTAACGGCATTATTCATACGGCTGGCAGTATCTATCCAAATTTTATCCAGAAAAAAGACCAGGATATAGTCGGGCAAATCATCCAACCAAAAGTCACAGGCACATATTGTCTGGATCAAGCCAGCCAAAATAAAAACCTGGATTTTATGCTGTTGTTTTCTTCAATTTCTGCTGCGATTGGTGATATAGGCTTAAGTGATTACTCTTACGCTAATGCGTTTATGGATTATTTCGCCGATTATCGTAATTGCCTACAGGCAGAAGGCAAGCGTCAGGGACGAACCTTGTCGATAAACTGGCCTGCCTGGCAAGATGGCGGAATGCAGATGAATGAGCAGACCGTGCAATTGCTGTTTCAAACCTGGGGTATGAAGCTATTAGAAAAACAGGCAGGTCTACAAGCGTTTATCACGGGTTTAAATAATAATGAAGCGCATTTTATAGTTGCCCAGGGTAATAAGGATAAATTAGTCAAACGTCTGCAAATACAGGGCAAGCTTGCAGAAAAAACGGTTGTTACGGAACAAACCTTAGATAGCGAAACGCTATATCAGTTAATTAAAGAGACTTTAAATCAGCAAATAGCCGAATTGCTAAAACTGCCAGCAGACAAGATTGACCCTATGGAGGAGATGACCGAATACGGTTTTGAATCCATCACCTTGACTGAATTTGCCAATCAGTTGAATCAAGATTATCTGCTTGAGCTATCGCCTGCTGTTTTTTATAAACATACGACCTTAGACAGTCTTGCCCGGTTTTTGGCAGACAAACATGGTGAATCTTTTATTGGCTTGTTAAATACTGAAAATCCAGTTCAGCTATCAGAATTTGTTTCTGAACCCAGTGAGCAAAATCAGGTTCCTGAATATAAGCCATTTGTGACTCAAACCACTGAACAGATAGTCTCAAAAGAGCCAATAGCCATTATTGGTATGGATGGCATTTTGCCTCAGTCCACTGATTTACAGGATTTCTGGCGGCATCTTGCCAATGCGGAAGATTTAGTCACCGAGATTCCATCTGAACGTTGGAACTGGGAAGATTATTTTGGTGATCCAACCGTTGAGCATAATAAAGTCAATACCAAGTGGGGCGCTTTTATCAGCGATGCGGATTGTTTTGATGCCAAGTTCTTTAAAATCTCGCGCACCGAAGCGGAGATGATGGATCCACAACAACGCTTGTTGTTGCAAGTAGTTTGGAAAACTATAGAGGATGCAGGTTATAAAGCCAGCGACCTGGCAAACAAAGCGGTGGGCACGTTTATCGGTGCACAGTTTCAGGATTATCAAAACCTGTTAAATAAAGTGCTGACAGAAGGTAATGCACAAATCGCAACGGGTAATTCCCATGCGCTATTGGCCAACCGTATTGCCTATTTACTCAATTTTACTGGCACCAGTCAGGCCATCGATACGGCCTGCTCCAGTTCATTAGTTGCATTGCATCAGGCAGTACGTTCTATTCAATTAGGCGAAAGTGAGATGGCCATTGCTGGTGGAGTCAGTTTGTCTTTATCGCCAGAAACTTTTGTTGGTACGGGGCAATTAGGCATTTTATCACCCGATGGTCGTTGCAAAACCTTCGACCAGTCTGCTAATGGCTATGTTAAAGGCGAAGGTGTTGCCGCCGTGTTGTTAAAACCACTGGCAAAAGCGATTGCAGACAATGACCATATTTACGCGGTAATTAAAGGCAGTGCGGTCAATCACGGCGGCAAAGCAAGCTCATTAACCGCACCAAACCCTAAAGCTCAGACCCAGTTATTAGTCAAAGCCTATAAAGAAGCCGGTTTTGATGCGGCTAGTATAGGCTATATTGAAACCCATGGCACAGGTACAAAACTAGGTGACCCTGTAGAAATTGAAGGCTTAAAAGATGCATTTGAAACGCTTTCCTCTGATGCTGTAAAAAGTGCCTGGTGTGGTCTGGGCTCGGTTAAAACCAATATCGGGCATTTAGAACCTGCCGCTGGCATTGTCGGGGTTATTAAAGTTTTGTTGGCGATGCAGCATAAAAAAATCCCTGCCAATATTCATTTTAAGCAGCTCAATCCTTATATTGCGTTAAAAAATACACCATTTTATATCGTCGATAAAACCAAAGACTGGCAACAAGTCGTTGATAATTCAGGGCATGCTATTCCAAGGCGGGCGGGGGTTAGCTCGTTCGGTTTTGGTGGCGCTAATGCGCATGTGGTGCTGGAGGAATATGAAACTAACGGGTATCACATCAAGCTGAGCGAGCCGCAGTTATTTGTTTTATCTGCTAAAGATACGCAAAGGCTAAAAGAGTATGCACAAAAAATAGCGCTTTATATAGAAGATTTTGTAGCTAGCCCCCATTCCTCGCTTGAGTCAGAAGTCGATTTAATAGCAATGGCGGCTAAGGTTTTGCAGGTCGAAGCTAACGAGATTGATGCCGATACCGAGTTTAGTGAATATAACTTTGATACCATCAAACTCACTGAATACAGTGAAATGATTAATCAACAATACGCGACATCTATTAATCTAAATCATTTTGTTGAGTATTCAAATATTACTGAATTAGCGGCTTTAATCGCCAAAGACACTACTGGTTGTGCAGAAAATAACGATTCCTTATTCGCAAATTTTATCTACACCTTGCAAACTGGGCGGGTAGCGATGGAAGAGCGTCTGGTTATTACTATCAATAATACAGCTAATCCTTTCACCGAGTTGTCTGAAAAACTCAATAGCTTTATTCAAGGTGAAACGATACCAGGTATTGATCAGCATCGTGTTGATAAGTCCATTCAAACCAGTCAAAAACAGCTGGATGTTGCAATACAAAACCATAATATGCAACAGTTGGCAGAGTATTGGGTTAATGGAGCTGCTATAAACTGGTCTCTACTATATGGACAACAGCATCCTCAACGTATTTCATTGCCAAGTTATCCATTTGCTAAAACCCGTTATTGGGTGGATGCAATTGATGAGTTACTACATGGAACCAAGCGTGAAGTTGTAGACGTTGAAAAAACGCGCATGCCTGAATTGGAAAAAGCAGGCATCAAATTAAGCACGCGTTATTTTGAACCAAAATGGCAAGTGGAAGCGGCACAAGCAGAGCCAAAATTTGAAGTTTCTACATTATTGCTCAATGTTAAATCTGAGTTGGTGGCGCAATTAAAAGACTGTATCTCAGATAGTGAATTAATTGTGCTCAAATCGGCTAATGATTTTCAGCAACAACAAAATGAATTCAGTATCGCATTAGACGATGAAAACCATTATCAGCAATTAGTTCAACAATTGATACAAGATAATGCGTTACCGCAACAGATTATTTATTGTCTGACTGAAAAAGACTTTGATTCCAGCGAGTCGCTGGAGAAGGCTTGTAGTCAGGTATTTATGCCACTGTTTTATTTAAGCAGAGCCTTATTAGCACAATCTTTGTCTGGTCGCATACAGTTATTGACGGTTGGCGTATTTAAAGACTTAACGTTGGTATCTTGTTTAGTACAGGCTTTAAATGGTTTTTGTAAAACCTTGCAACTGGAAAACTCGCATATTTTTTGCAAATCCTTGATGCTGCAACAAACAGACGACAAGCAGTTGGCAGCGCAAATCAGCGCAGAATTTCCGTTCACGAAATTGCAAGAAGTTCGCTATGCTACAAATGCTCAACGCATGGTTAAAACCTATCAGCCATTGTCGCCAGAAAGCATTAACGATATGCAGTCAATCATAAAGTCTCAAGGTGTCTATTTAATTACCGGCGGCAATGGTCGTTTAGGACTGATATTTGCCGATTACTTAGCCAAAAATTATCAAGCGCGTTTAATTTTGACAGGACGTTCCCAGCTCACTGATCAACAAGTCGCGCATCTTGAACAACTTAAAACAACAGGCGCAGAAATACATTATTTGCAATCGGATATTTGTGAGCAAAAGGCAGTGGATGAGCTGATTAAGCAAATCAAGCTGTGGTACGGTGACTTACAAGGTATATTCCATTGCGCTGGTATTATTGAAGATGCTTATCTGCTGAAAAAAGACAGCGAAACACTACCGCAAGTGTTTGCACCTAAAATAACAGGCACAGTTAATCTTGATTTAGCCTGTAAAGATGAGCCACTGGATTTCTTTGTCTTATTTTCTTCGATGACCGCAATACTTGGTAATCTGGGGCAATCTGATTATGCCTACGCCAATGCCTTTATGGATTCTTTCTCAGAATATCGCGAAACCTTGCGGGCCAAGCAACAGCGTTATGGGCGCACCTTATCGATGAACTGGCCTTTATGGGAACATGGCGGTATGCAGGCGGATGAGAAAGGCAAACAAATGATGTTCCAGGCTGTAGGAATGTTGACGCTGGAAAATGATATAGGCATACAGGCATTATTTGCTGGTTTAAAACGCGATACACCCCAGTTTATGGTGATGCAAGGCGATGCAAAAAAACTGCAACAACGTCTGTTTGCTTCTGTTCTGCGCATGACCACCGTTTCATCTGCTGAAATATCAGAGTCACTACGAAAAACCGCTCAGGCTGAAATATTAAATAAAGTGGCTGCGATTATTAAAGCCGATAGTGACGAAATTGATCCTGATGAAGAGATGAGCGAATACGGCTTGGATTCAGTGATGTTGACCGAACTATCTAACCAAATTAACCAGCAATATCAATTAGAATTAACGCCTGCCATTTTATACGAACATCCAACGATGAATGATTTTGCAGAATTTTTGCTGCTGAATTTTACTGATCAATTGGCGACTTATCATCAAACAGAAGGTAACGCTGGTAAACAGGAGGCAGTACCCAGCCTATCTTTAAGCTATCAACAGGCAAAAGCCGCATTGTTGGAAAAACCAGTAGCTAATACTGAGACAGTGGAAAATAATTCCATAGCTGCACAAAACATAAACCTTGAACCCATAGCGATTGTTGGTATTAGTGGTGTCATGCCGCAATCAAAAGACTTAGAAAGTTTTTGGGAGCACCTTATCGCGGGCGATGATCTTATCGATGAAATCCCTAAACAGCGTTGGAATTGGGAAGATTATTGGGGCGACCCCAATGAAGAACCGAATAAAACCAAGGTAAAATGGGGTGGTTTTATGGATGATGTGGATTGTTTTGATGCGTTGTTTTTTGGTATCTCACCCAAGGAAGCGCGTTTAATGGATCCGCAACAGCGTTTGTTTTTGCAAGCTGTCTGGCATGCTATTGAAGATGCAGGGATTCGTCCATCCAGTCTGTCTGGCTCAGATACAGGTTTATTTGTGGGGGTAACTTATAATGATTATTACGAGCTAATTAAGCAACATATCAATCAAGTTGACCCCGATGTTTCAACCGGTGTTGCCCATGCCATGTTGCCAAACAGAATTTCATACCGACTTAATCTGCATGGCCCTAGTGAAGCAATTGACACCGCTTGTTCCAGCTCTTTGATAGCAATACACCGAGCAGTGAGCGCGATTCGTCAAGGTGATTGTGATATGGCCATTGCAGGCGGGGTGCATGTGCTACTTAATCCGATGGTGTTTTTAGCATTGAGTAAAGGCGGCATGCTTTCTATTGATGGTCGTTGCAAAACTTTCGACAAATCCGCCAATGGTTTTGCACGAGGTGAAGGTGTCGGAGCCGTGTTGCTGAAACCATTGAAACAGGCAGAAGCTGATGGTAATCCAATTTATGCGGTGATTAAAGGCACGGCTGAAAATCATGGCGGACATGCCAAATCATTAACTTCACCGAACCCGAATGCGCAAGCAAAATTGTTAATCAAAGCTTATGAAAAAGCCAATGTTTCCCCCGACAGCATCAGTTACATAGAAGCACATGGAACGGGAACGAGTCTTGGCGACCCGATTGAAATTAATGGACTGAAAAAAGCTTTTTCAACACTCTATAAAAATTGGGATTTGGATTATGGACAAACAGCAAGCTGTGCTTTAGGTTCTGTCAAAACCAATATAGGCCATTTAGAACCCGCCGCCGGTGTTGCAGGGGTCTTAAAAGTCTTAATGATGTTGCGTCACAAAACCTTGATAGGCTCGCTGCATTGCAAGGAAGTTAACCCTTATATTCAATTGCAAGACACGCCATTTTATCTGCTTAATAAAACCCAAGATTGGCAAGCACTTAAAGATGAACAGGGGAGGACATTACCTCGCCGTGCGGGTGTCAGTGCCTTTGGTTTTGGTGGCTCTAATGCGCATATTGTTCTTGAAGAATATCCCGAAGCTAGTATGGACAACACGGCAGGGAATGTTTTGATTATATTATCGGCAAAAAATGAGCAACGCTTAAAAGATTATGCGACAAATCTAGCAGTTTTCTTAAGCAAGCCAGTTGCTAAAAATTTGGGACTTGCCAATATTGCCTGGACACTACAGGCAGGCAGAGAAGCAATGGAAGAGCGTCTGGTAATAGTTGTGAATAGCCGTGAACAATTAGTTGAGAAATTACAGCGATATGCTCAAGAACAGTCAACTATCAGTAATTTGTTCCAAGGTAATCTCAGAAAAGAGAAAAAAAGAGCACAGTTATTGCTAGATGGTGATGCTGGACAGGCGTATATCAATATTGTGATGCAAAACAAAGAGCTAGAAAAATTAGCCAACCTTTGGATTAGCGGTATAGAGTTTGACTGGTCAATGTTGTATCCGCAAGGTAAACCCAAGCTGGTTTCTTTACCTGGTTATGCATTTGAGAAAAAAATCTATTGGGTCACGGATATTAAGCAGCCTGATAGTGTTGAAGAAAAACCAATAAAGCCAATCGTAGACAAGCCTAAAACAGCTGAGGTGACAGAAAAAGTATCCCCCAAACCGGTTATAGAACCAGTTCGCAGTACGACTGCACAAAATATTTTTTCGAAAGTTAAAGCTAGCGTTCAAGAAAAAAGGACAGAGAAAGTACTTCCAGTGTTGTTGTTGACGGAAAATAATGGATTTGTCAAACTCATACAGCAAGAGCTTGATGTAATCCAGATTTCATCGGCTAAGAGTTATAGTCAATCGCAAGATAATAATTTTTCCTTAGATTTAAAAAATAAAACACAGTGCCAGCAACTTGTTGAAGCATTAGCGAATATGCTGACATTACCACGACAAGTGATTTATCAATTGCCACTAACCAACAAGGATGATGTTATCGCAGAACAGCTGCAAGCCTGGGATTATTTAATTCGTTGTTTATTGGAACAAGCAGGCAATCATTTTATTCAAATACTGTTTATTATTCCTGCAATATCTTTAAAGACAGAACAGATAGTTAATACTATCCATGAACAGGGTAAAGATTTTCAACAGCATAATGAACGCTTTTTTTATAAAACAATTATTGTTGAAAGATTCGCTGATATTTTGATAAATCAAGAATTAAAACTATCGGCTATTCAGGAATCTGAAGTGTGTTATTTAAATGGGCAAAGACAAGTGAATGCTTATTCAACGACAAATAATACTTATAATTTAATAAGAAAAATTGATGATTGATGGGGAAACTTTTTAATTAGCATGTGGGATAAAAAGCCTCTTTTGAAACTGTATGCGGATGATTCAATTTGTCATTGTTGAAAATAACTTGAAGCAAACAGTTAAAGTTCGTACAGGTTTAGGGTGTTGGTAGTCGTTCTTTTCAGTTAATGTTATGTAGTGTTAATTGATTCGTTTGTACATAATATTGTGTAATTTTTTTTCCGTGTTCTCACCTAGTTCAATACTGCCAGACCCAACTAGCTCAAAAGATTCTCGGACGATTTTGGTTGACTTATTGTTGCCAGATATAACAAAAGTGCCATTTGAGCTTGTATCGGTTAATATAAATCTTGAATTTTTCAGCTCAATCTTTGCATGCTTTCGAGATACATGACTTTCATTGATTGTAATATTATTCTCATCACTACGGCCTATTGACAAATATGAATCGGTAGAATTAACTCGAAATACACTTTTTTGATAAACTAATTCCAATTCAGCCTCCTGAATAGAAATTGGTTTTAACTTGGGCCTTACCATCCTTGTTAGGTCTTCCTCAGGCTCTGGTTCCCAAAGTACTTCATAAATTGATAGTAACTCGTTTTTTCCTTTAACGGTAGATGTACTTAAAAAGCGTACGTTTTTATGGTTTCTAGCTGATAAAAGTTCTACAGTTTGCTTTGTTGTCATGATTTCATTGGCTATAGCTCGTGCAGCCATTCTTGCTGCGACATTGACCGCATTACCAAAGTAATCACCATTATTTTCAATAACATCTCCGTAATGAAATCCGATCCTGACTTTAGATGGCATACGTTGTTGTCGTAATTGAATAGACACTGCAGCGTTAAATGCAAAGTCAGCATTGGGAAAATGAGCCATTACCTCGTCACCAACAGTTTGAATGAGAGTTCCTCCGTTCTTTTGAACTTCTGAAATCATACCTTTCAGGCACTTAGACACCATTTGTTGTGCCGCCTGATCTCCAAGCTGTTCATACATTGTTGTACTACCAACAATGTCGGAAAAGAAGATTACTAAAGTTTTTTCATTCATGATAAATAATAACACTAAAAAAAATATTAAGTATATCGTTAGATTCACTCTATTCACAATTTAATGAAGTAATGATCGATTAAATTTGGTTGAGTTAGCTAATTAAATGCGGAGAAATAACGTAGCCAGCACTTGTGTAGTGGCTATATTTCGATATTACTCAAAATGTATTGAAAAGGTATAAAAAACATGAGAGTGTACATCAGGGATAGATCAAAAGGTGAGGGAGGGACGATTAATTTAGCCGAGGGTGATTTTTTTAGTTAAACAAAAGGATTTTATCCTGTTAACTTGGCAATTAACCTTGATATCAACGTTGTTGGGATGAGTGCTGTGTCACGTTATTTATGAGTTCCTTAACAGAGCTTGGGAATTACAATGTATTTTATTTAATCAATAAAACCGTTATATGAAAAAGATTTCATTACCCGAAAAACCTTTAATCTGGATGTTTTCTGGTCAAGGTTCTCATTATTACCAAATGGGGGCTGAGCTATATCAGGAAAATAAGGTATTTCGCCAGCATATGGATGATTTGGATATTACGGTTAAAGAATTGATTGGTGAATCAATCGTTAACATAGTGTACGATGCAAAAAATAACAAAAGCAATGCTTTTACACGTACACTCTATACCCACCCCGCCTTGTTTATGGTTCAGTATGCCTTGGCTCAAACTTTGTTGGCAGAAGGTATTAAACCCGATGCATTACTAGGTGCAAGCTTAGGTGAATATGTTGCAGCTGCGGTTGCAGAAGTTTTGCCTGCTAAAGATTTTTTGACGGATGTCACCTGCCAAGCTATGCTTTTGGAAAAGCATAGCCCTAAAGGTTCAATGATAGCAATTTTGGCTAATCCAGCGCTTTATGAGCAACAGTCGGTTATATTTAAAAACAGTGATTTTGTGGGTGCAAATTATAAGGGGCATTTTGTAGTCGCAGGTTCAGAAGCCGCATCAAATAAGATAAGCCAGTTTTTGCTTAAACAAGCGATTCCGCATCAGCGATTGCCTGTTTCAATTGGTTTTCATTCGTCATTACTTGCCCCGGTTGAATTTTTGTATGCTGAAGCATTTGTAAATCGAAAATATCAGAAAGCTAAAATACCGTGTCTTTCTACTATGACAGCAGACTGGCGACAGCAGTTTAGTGCGCAAGATTATTGGCTAATTGCCCGTCAACCGATTTTGTTTCAGCAATTGATTGAAGGCTTAAAAAAGCATAGTCCAATGGCGCGGTATCTTGATTTGGGACCTTCTGCTACTTTGGCAACTTTTGTGAAATACAATTTTACCGAGAATTCAGATGTTGAAATTTATTCGGTAATGAGTCCATTTAGTTCAAATAAAGAAAAAATCAACCAAGTTACAGCAGTATTAAAAACTTATAGGCATAAAAAAAACGACGGAGAAAAAAACATGAAAGCTTATCTTTTCCCTGGTCAGGGATCTCAAAAAAAAGGTATGGGGAAAACGCTTTTTGATAAATTCCCTCAGCAAGTTGAACAGGCGGATGAAATTTTGGGTTACTCCATTCGTGATTTATGCCTGAATAACCCTAAACGACAACTGAATCAAACCCAGTTTACCCAACCTGCCTTGTATTTTGTCTCGGTATTACATTATTTAAAAGAATTAGAAGCCAATGGAGAACCGGATTTTGTTGCTGGACATAGTTTAGGGGAGTATGTTGCATTATTTGCTGCTGGTATTGTTGATTTGGAAACGGGGCTGCGTCTGGTGCAAAAACGTGGTGAGTTGATGAGTCAAGCATC